>Ga0206823_1049_pt1 | contig 33936 bp, 28 predicted proteins | sample Alteio_BWOrgCont_81_FD_152868 | JGI IMG/M metagenome (GOLD analysis project Ga0206823, IMG submission 152868) | Enriched cells from forest soil in Barre Woods Harvard Forest LTER site, Petersham, Massachusetts, United States -... | ecosystem: Environmental > Terrestrial > Soil > Temperate forest >...
AGGCACTTTGGAATCATCAAAGCGGTAGTAGGCAATAGATTTACTGTCCGGCGACCAAAAATAGGCACATGTCACCACAAATTCTTCCTCATATACCCAATCACTCACCCCGTTAAAAACATCATCGGAACCATCGGTGGTGATGCGTTTAGTATTGTATCTGCGTACAGAATTGGACCGGGGAAAATCCCCGACCCCTTCTATAATAGCAGGAGTATCAGTATAGTCAAGCATATTCAATTCATACAGGTCGCCTTTATATACCCATGCCACACTATTTCCATCGGGCGATAGAGTAGCATACATTACCTTTCTACCATCCATTAGGAGTATAATTCTTTTCTCTGCCCGGTTCCAAACATAATATTGTGCAATGGTGGAATGCCGGTAGATGCTTTCTGTTTTCGTTGAGATTAAAATATTTTTCTCTCCCTTGCCTAATTCATAGTCATCTATTCTCATCTCATACCCTGCTTTTGCAAGCTGGCTGCCGGTTAACAAAGTATCGACAGGCTTTCCGGTGGCATAACTATACGCTACAATTGCCGGCTCCTTTCCGCTCTCTGAAAGAGTTGTGTACTCGTCTCCTTCCGAAGTGGACCTTAACTCATCTATTCCCTGCGGATGAAATTTGTATTGGGTCCATACATCATCTATAGTGACATTCTGCTTTTGCGAATAAGCGGAAAATGCAACACATAAAAATAACAGGAGCATAAATTTATTTTTCATAATATTTATTGTTTCTTAGGAGCTTTTGTAATATCGTCGAAAGTATTTTGTATTCCGTGGCTTGGGTCGTCAGCCGGGGAACGGAAGAATTTTCCATTAGGGCTAAGCATAAAATATTCCGGCAAAGCTTTTACATCATATTGCTGCATCACCCTGTGGTGTTCATCAAATAAAAAGGTCCATGCAAAATTTTTTATTCGTTTTCAGAAAATTAACCAAATCATTATAGTTTTCGTCCTCATCAATGAACACAAAATTAATTTTCTTCCCATACTGTTTATGTAGTTCTGGAAGTATCTCCATCTGGCTGATAGATGCACTGCTGCTAGTTTTAAAGAATGCCAGGTAAACGTATTTTCCCCTAAAATCGAGTATGCTGTTTATGTCTCCTTTAGAATCTTTCAAGGCAAAATCGGGAGCATTATCTCCCTTCACTACATCCGAAAATGAAGCAAGCATATCTTCTGCTATTGTTTTATCTTCCATTATCCTGGTAGAGCTGCCGATAGTCTTCAGCAATATTTTAATGTTCTCCTTGTTATAGCCCCTGCTGTAATAAAATTCATACAAGCCTTTCAGCAAAACCAGTTCGCAAAGAGAGTCATTGCGCAACAAAGGATTTATTTTCAGCACCTCCATTAAATCGGGATAATCAGGCTTATCAATAAATTTTTCAATGTCGCCCCCTTCTCTTGTCAGGGTCATATTGCCCATATAATCTTCAAAATAATCGTTGAAGAATTGCATGTATTGGTAATTATTATATAAAATTGGTTTACCCTGGATATATTTTTTTGCCAGCGTTTTGTGTCCTTCCAAAATATTATCTCCTATTTCGGCAATGGTATATGTCATGTATCCCAAAAAGTCAGGGTTATGAATGTCTTTATAACGCAAAAGCATGGCATCATAAAAACTGTCAACATAATGTGCTGCTTCCTTTTTAATAAAGTGCTGGTAATTTTTCATCCAGAAATTACTGAACTGGTAATTGAAATCCATAATGAGATTATTCACCTCCGTAGAGTCATCTATATATAATTCCAGGTTCACGGTATGTTCAATATATGGATTTTCGTAATGAGTGGTATCCGGAGCAGGAAATACAACCCGGTAATAATTGCCCGGAACCGCATACAGGTCGCCCTTATAATTATCAATACTCAGGTAAACGTAGGTACAGTTCTTTAATTCATCTAAGTGAAATTTGAATTTCCCGCTATCGCTTATTTCAGCAGAAGCAATTGGCAGAGGTGTATATGTAATAAAATCTTTATACGTGGACAGGTTGACCGTTTTGCCTTTATAGGCAGGGGCATACCCCTCAATGGTCGCAGGCTGGGCTTGAACAAATGCCGGCAGGAGCCACACACAGGCACTTACATATTTCTTGTAAAATGACATGGTTATTTTAGCTCAATACCCGATGGAATAAATTGGCTCACATCTCCTCCATGTCTTAAAATTTCACGAATAATGGTGGAACGAATACCCGAAAATTCGGGAAGAGTGAGCATGAATATAGTTTCCAAAGTGGGTTCCATCATCCGGTTCATTTGGGCAATATTGCTTTCATATTCAAAATCGGTAACAGAGCGCAACCCGCGCAGAATGTACCGGGCATTATGTTTCCGGCAAAACTCGACAGTGAGGGAGGAATAATCAACTACTTTTATTTTAGGCTCCGAAGCAAATATTTGTTCCAGCCATTTTTTACGTTTCTCCAGCGGAAACATGTACGATTTGGTGGAATTACTCCCGATAGCTACAATAATAAAATCGAACAAAGGCAATGCCCTATGCACGATTGATTCATGCCCTTTGGTAACAGGGTCAAATGAACCGGGGAATACTGCTATTCGGGACATAAATTCAGAATTATGAATGAAGGAGAACAGTAAATCTTAACGCAAATATAATTATTTGACAAGGATATGCCATGTTGGTACGGAAAAGAAGGTTGGAGGTTACTTGGAAATTATTAACGATAGTCCCTTTTAGTGTGGAAGATGAATTAATATCTAAGTTGTAAGAACCTCTTATTGTACAGGAAAACAAACACGAAGTAGTTGAAGAATAGCCAAAATACAAATACACAGCCATATTCCAAGTAAAGTACCGGAAGCAATCTTCTCCCTTTTCAATCCAATTATATACCCGGTGAGTGTAGCTGCCAATAAAACAAGTGATGCGTAACTCAGAAATAAGTGACCCGGGTAATGCTGTATTTGAAAAACGAGCCAAAATAAATATGTAATACTCCCCAAAAGTCCAGTCAGCCTATACCATGCTTTTGGCTTTTCCTTGACAAATACAAAAACAGAATAAATTATAAAATAGAGTATAAGAAGAAGAGCGAAAACGTTTAATAGTATGAGAAAGGGCATATTCATATTCCCAATATAAGAGTGTTATCCTCTATACCTCCACCATCTTCCTGCTAATTACCTTTTCTGCGGCGCTTACAATATCGGGAACATCTAAACCATATTTTTTCATGAGTTCATCGGGGGTGCCGCTTTCGCCAAAGGTGTCTTTCACCGCAACAAATTCCATGGGAGTAGGCAGTTCTTTGGCTAATACGTGAGCAATGCTTTCTCCAAGTCCGCCATACATATTATGTTCCTCAGCGGAAACCACGCACTTTGTTTTTTTCACCGATTGAAAAATAGCGGCTTCATCAAGCGGCTTGATGGTATGAATATTTATCACCTCAGCAGAAATACCTTTTTCTCTTAATATGGATTCTGCTTCCAGCGCTTTCCACAAAAGATGCCCCGTTGCAAAAATACTAACGTCAGTGCCTTCAATAAAAGTGATTGCTTTACCTATTTCAAAATTCTGGTCAGCGGGAGTAAATACCGGTATCGCAGGCCTGCCAAAGCGCAAATAAACCGGCCCCACATGCTTTGCAATAGCAAGCGTAGCAGCTTTAGTTTGGTTAAAATCACAAGGATTGATAACAGTCATGCCCGGCAGCATCTTCATCAGCCCAATGTCTTCCAATATCTGGTGTGTAGCACCATCTTCGCCAAGCGTAAGTCCCGCATGAGATGCGCATATTTTTACATTTTTACGCGAATAGGCAATAGACTGGCGTATTTGGTCATAAACCCTCCCGGTAGAAAAATTGGCAAATGTTCCCGTAAAAGGAATATAGCCTCCAATGGTGAGTCCGGCAGCTATACCCATCATATTAGCTTCGGCAATGCCCACCTGAAAAAAACGTTCAGGATATTTTTTAGCAAATGCATCCATTTTCAGCGAACCTGTAAGATCAGCACAAAGGGCAACTACATTCGGGTTTTTATCTCCAAGCTCAAGCAGTCCTACCCCGAATCCTGAGCGGGTATCTTTCTTTTCTGTATACGAATATCTATTCATACTAACATTTGTTTATTCAATATTTACAATAGTGGAAGCTCCCGGTTTCACCTCAAAACCATTATCAACGGTAAAGATAGTTTGTTTAACATCCTGCGGGCGATATATGATGCGGTACCTGCCCGGCTGTAAGGTTATTACCTGTTTTGCAGCCAATTTATCAATGTTACAAACCCACACTATTTTACCTCCGTTATCTTCATAAATACTGCCGGGCCCGATGGTGTGCTTGTTAATAGTCACCACTCCCGCCTCGGGTATAGTAACCGTAGTGGTTGAACTTTGTGAAACTCTTACCCCGCTTTCATATATCCTGGGCAGCGTAAGGATTTCCATATCGTACTTACCCGTCAAATACTTTTCAGTGGATTCTACATATTGCACATTGAGTATATTGTCATCATCGTGTTTCTTTATGATAACACCGAGGCTCTTGTAATCGTTTTCATCTCCCGCCATCACAAAATGTAAATAACCCTGGGGGGCATCCAGCACTATAATATTATGCTTCCCCGATGTGAGAGTAATATTACTTTTCTCCACTTCGGGTATAGTATGTACAACCAAATGGTAAGTAACATTCGGATCAAGATATATGGTATCGGGATTGCCGTAATCATTTATAGTGTGCATAAAATCATAAATCCTCCTGCCGGTAACCTGATCATAAAAAGTCATAGCAACATCTGTTTCAGTGGGCTTTTCTCCGGCATCCATTAAATTCACTTGGGCAGTAGTATTATTGAGAGCCTGGGTAATGACGATCTTCAGCACATTCCTAAAGTTTTCTTCCTGCTTCACATCAAAAAATTTCCCTACACAACTATATGCCCCGCTAAAATCTTCGTTGCCTATGCCAATTATAAATGGGCGAAGATTAATTCCTTTATTGTGCAGTTGCTTCGACACTTCGCAGGGGTCGCCACCGCATTCTTCTATCCCATCTGTGATAAGTATAATAACATCATGACAATTCGTGCAGGGGGTAAAATCATTGGCGCATTTTCCCAGTGTGTAGGCTATGGGTGTGGTTCCTTGCGGTGATATAGACTTTATAGCATATTCTATTTTCAACCCGGTATTGACGCCAATGGGAACAAGTAAACGGGTATCTTCACAATTGCGGTTAGGGTAAAGAGAGTAGTCGGCTCCTAATGTACGCAAGCCCATTTCCAAATTTGGCACATTGCGGATGCTGTCTATTATCTCGATAAGAATTTGTTTGGCAACATCAATTTTTATATTCTTGTCCCAGGTATCGGACATGCTGAAAGATGCATCAAATATAAAAAGTACCCGTGTAGTTAAATGTTGCTGCTTAGGTTGTGCCCACGCGCCTGGGGCGAGCAACAATAAAATAAAAAAGAATAGTGCAGATAATTTTTTCACGAATTATTATTACCTATTCATTCATAATTGTCTTAGTAATCTCCTAGTGTCTCTTCAAGTTGGGCAAGAGATTTCTGTAACTCTTCTGCATTAGGAGCCGTACCGTGCCACTTGTGTTTATCTTCCATAAAGTCTACACCCTTACCCAAAATAGTTTTCATTAGTATCATTACAGGCTTGCCTTTGCCTGTATGTTGCTGTGCCTCCTTCAATGTTGCTATTACATTTTCAATATCGTTGCCATTGCTTTCTAATACAATCCACCCGAAAGCCTGCCATTTAACTTTTAAATCACCTAACGGAAGTACCTCGTCTGTCTTTCCGTCTATTTGTATACCATTCAAGTCAAGGGAACATATAATATTATCTACCTTATGAGCGGCAGCAAACATAGCTGCTTCCCATATCTGTCCTTCCTCCATTTCGCCATCGCTCTGCAGGGTGTACACAAAGTTTTTATCTCCGTTTAATTTTTTCGCCAGTGCAGCGCCTACTGCTACCGATAAGCCCTGGCCAAGGGAGCCGGAAGACATCCGTATGCCGGGCAATTTTTCTGCCGTAGTGGGATGCCCTTGTAAACGGGAATTTATACGACGGAATGTACCCAACTCACTCACAGGGAAAAATCCCCTGTGTGCTAAAACACTATACCAAACAGGCGAGACATGCCCATTGGAAAGAAAAAATACATCTTCATTTTTGCCATCCATATCAAAAGCTGAAGGATTGACATTCATGATTTCATAGTAGAGGGCCACGAAAAATTCAGTGCAACCAAGTGAGCCGCCCGGGTGGCCCGAATTGACGGCTGAAGTCATGCGTACAATATCCCTACGCACCTGGGAGCAGATTTTTTTAAGTTCAGGGATGGATGCCACGGCAATTATGTTTTGAGGATGCTCAAAAGTAAATAGATTTTTACCCCTCCTTTATGCTTTGTTAATAACAAGAGAAGAATGTTGAAAAGTAATCAGGGGTCATTATGAATTGCTTTTACTCTATTTTTGCAGCAAATTTTATTAAGTGAGTTTAAAATGTGGTATAGTAGGGTTGCCTAATGTGGGTAAATCAACCCTTTTTAATTGCCTTTCGAATGCAAAGGCACAGGCAGCTAATTTTCCGTTTTGTACAATTGAGCCAAATATTGGCGTAATTAATGTACCCGATGAACGACTGGAAGTACTTGCCAAGCTTGTTAATCCGCAAAAAATAGTTCCGGCTACGGTAGAGATTGTAGATATTGCCGGGCTCGTGAAAGGAGCCAGTAAAGGCGAAGGCTTAGGTAACCAGTTTTTGGGAAATATAAGGGAGTGTGATGCTATTCTCCATGTATTACGCTGTTTTGATGACCCCAATGTTATTCACGTGGAGGGTTCAGTACATCCTTTGCGTGACAAGGAAATTATTGATATAGAATTACAGTTGAAAGATTTTGAAACGGTGGAGAAAAGGCTTGCCCGTGTTTCGAAAGCTGCCAAAGCAGGAAACGATAAAGATGCTAAAAAGGAATTGGATATCCTCAATGCCTACTACAAAGTATTATCGGAACAAAAATCTGCAAGAAATGTTGTATTGTCTCCCGAAGATAAAATACTAGTACAGGACCTACACCTGCTTACAGATAAGCCTGTGTTATATGTCTGCAATGTAGACCAGTCTTCGTTGAAAGGAAATAAATATACCGATGCAGTGAAAGAAGCCGTGAAGGGCGAAAATGCGGAAGTACTGCTAATAGATGCCGGCATAGAAGCAGAAATAACCCAACTGGAAAGTGCGGACGACCGCAAAGCCTTTTTAGATGAAATGGGACTGGATGAACCGGGAGTAAATAAGTTGATAAAAGCTGCCTATAAATTATTGAACCTGTCCACCTACTTTACAGCCGGAGAAATGGAGGTCAGGGCATGGACCATCCATAAGGGAGACAAGGCTCCCCAAGCTGCCGGAGTTATCCATACCGATTTTGAAAAGGGATTTATTAAAGCAGAAGTGATAGCCTATGAGGATTTCGTGAAATATGGCTCTGAAAGTGCCTGCCGCGATGTAGGAAAATTAATGATACAGGGAAAAGACTATGTAATGAAGGATGGTGATGTGGTGCACTTCCGCTTTAACGTATAAGCATCTTTCACGGGCTTAAAAATCACACAAAAGAAACATTTTCACTATCTTGGCATCCTGTTATGAAAAATAATCGCGGCATAATTCTACTTGCAATAATATTAATACTCATTGCACTTTTTTTCCATTTTTTCAAGAGCGGATTTTCTACTATCGGCAGCAGCGACAATGATTTTGCGGTAAAGGACACGGGCAGTATCACCAAAATATTTCTTGCCGATAAAAATAACCAGTCTGTAACCTTAACAAGGACAGGGAAAGGAACCTGGCTGGTGAATAATCATTTTGAGGTGAGAAGCGATGCCATGAACACACTTCTGTATACTATTAATATGCTCACGGTAAAAAACGTGATTGACCCTCGTTCCTGGAATACAGTTATTCAAAATATAGCTATACAGGCTACTAAAGTAGAACTGTACGAAGGGGATAAACGAGTGAAGGTTTATTATGTAGGCGGAGAAACTTCCGATGAACTTGGAACATACATGATACTTGCCGACCCCGAAACAGAAACAAACTACAAACAGCCCTATGTTGTTTACATTCCCGGATTCGACGGATACCTCACCACGCGGTTCTTTATTAAGGAAGATGACTGGCGCGACAGGACCATTTGCCAATATTACCCCTACGACCTAAAATCGGTTTCCATCGAATATCCTGTAGTTGATTCTTCTTTCCGCATCACGGTTGCAGGTAAAAACCAATTTATGATGGATAACCCTCTGACAGGGAAAAAAATAGCCCATCTTGATACCCTGGTTGTAAAGCAATTTCTTACTTACTTCCAAAGTTTATCCTGGGAAGTGACTGCTCCCGCAACAAAAAAGGATTCTATTTTAAATTCTTCTCCTTTAGCAATTATGAGAATTGAGGATGCAAAGGGAAAAGTAACAACCTTGAAGCTATTCCATAGGAAACCGGCAGACAACGTTGTGGCAAAGTATGGTATCAACTATAAATATGACCCCGACAGGCTGTTTGCACTCGTCAATAACAAAGATTTTGTTGTGATTCAATATTTTGTATTCGGGAAAATTCTACAGCCCGCTTCCTATTTTTCCTATTAAACAGGGAATTTGTTGAAAAATAGTGAATAACTAAAGTTCTCCCCTACCCTCTTTTGAGTTGCGAGTTTCTACTTTTGTTGTTTTAAGGATTAAACTAAATCAAAATGATAAAATTTGTTGTTTCAAGCAATACACTTTTTAAAGAATTGCAGCTCATTAGCGGTGTCCTCAATACCAGCAACGCACTACCCATCCTGGATGATTTTCTTTTACAGTTAAAAAAAGGCGAACTAAGCATATTTGCATCTGATATAGAAACTACCATCAATACAACCGTGCAGGTTGAATCAAATGATACAGGGGAAATAACCATCCCTGCCAAATTATTGATGGAGATGCTTAAGAACTTTGCGGACCAGCCGCTTACGTTCAAAATTGATACGGAAAAATATAGCATTGAAATTAATTCTGAATCGGGGAAATTTAAAATCATCGGTCATGACCCCGAAGAGTTTCCCAAAATGCTTACGGTTGAAAAGCCTATGACTATTGAACTGGATGCCGACGGCTTGGTATCGGGTATCAATAAAACCATTTTTGCAGTTGCCAATGATGATCTCCGCCCGGTAATGTCGGGGGTATATTGCAATTTTTCTTCCACTGGACTGACCTTTGTAGCTACCGATGCACACCGCTTGGTAAAGTTCCAAAAACCGCTGGATGGCATACAAGGCGAAAGCTCTATAATCATTGCCAAAAAGCCTTTTAACCTATTGAAGAACATACTTGGCACAAAAGATGGTAAAGTGAAACTGGAGTACAACCAGACCAATGCATCTTTTTCCATTGATACCCTTACATTGTCCACCCGCCTGATTGATGGCAAGTATCCAAATTATGATGCAGTGATACCGAAAGAAAATCCGAACCGCTTAACTTTATCAAGGGAAGCTTTCCTCGGTTCACTCAGGAGAGTATCTATTCTTTCCAATAAAACTACTCACCAGGTAAAATTGAAAATCAGTGGTAATGCCCTCAGCTTATCCAGCGAGGATATAGATTTCTCTAACGAAGCCAATGAAAGGCTTGCCTGCCAATATAGCGGGGAAGATATGGAAATAGGATTCAACTCCAAGTTCCTGCTTGATATGCTCACCAATCTTGATTCGGAAGAAGTAGATTTGGGTATGTCAACCCCCAATCGCGCCGGGGTAATTACCCCTATTCCTCAAACCGATGGGGAAAAATTACTCATGCTGGTTATGCCGGTAATGTTGAATAATTAGAAAAAAGGTAAATTCTAATTCCCTTTTATAGAGTAGTGGAAACTTTCCATAATGGGATTGGCAAGAAGCTTTTTACATGCTTCTTCAACCTTTACTTTGGCGTTCTCCTCCGCTTCGGCTTCTATTTCCAGGGTAACATGCTTACCTATACGCACATTTTCAAATTCGGGCAGACCCATGTTTTTTAATACGGTGGTCACGGCGCGCCCTTGTGGGTCAAGCAGGGCCTTTAACGGCATGATATCTATTTCGGCAATGAATTTCATATGGGTAAGATTGTGGCGCTAAATTACATCTAAATACTAAACTCCACATAATGAATTTTTGAACCCGAGGCAAGAAATAGTTTTTCATAATAAGTTTGTATCTCCGTAAGCAGGGCAAACCTCTCCTGTCCAAGTGTTTTTATATCAGTATACACATCTTCCGAATAGCAAAAAAGTGGATAATGATTGGCATATACCTGCTCCAGGGCATACTCATATAATTCGTGGTTATCGGTTTTCAAATGAATAATTGCATTTCCCGACGCAATGTTACGATACCGTTTAATAAAAGGCGGTGCAAATAATCTCTTCTGCTCTTTTCCGGGATATGGGTCAGGGAATGGGAGCCATATTTCGCTCACCTCTTTTGCGTCAAAATAAGTTTCGACAAAATCAATACGGTTACGGACAAAAGCCACATTCGCCAAATTATCTGCCAGGGCTTGCTTAGCTCCTTTCCAAAGGCGCGCACCCTTTATATCCATCCCGATAAAATTCCGCTTGGGGTAACGTCTCGCCAGTTCCACAGTGTATTCTCCCCTGCCACAACCTAACTCGAGCGTAATGGGATTATCGTTTTTAAAATACTCTGTTTTCCAATTGCCTTTTAGCGGAAAAATAATTCCGTCTTCCGGGAATAAATGAGTTTGGAAAACATTGGAGAAGCTTGCTACTTCAGCAAATTTTTTAAGTTTCCTATGTCCCACAATAGTTACTTTTTTGCTTCACTCAAATGCTTGAGCATATCAGTGGTCATCGTACTAAGCGTATAGTTATGCTTCCATCCCCAGTCTTTGCGGGCCTCGCTGTCATCAATAGATTGTGGCCAGCTATCAGCAATCGCCTGCCTTGAATCAGGTTTATAAGTAATCTCAAACGACGGAATATGTGATTTTATTTCTGCCGCAATTTCCTCCGGCGAAAAACTGATAGCAGCTAAATTATAGCTGGAACGTATTTTAATTTTATCGGCATCAGCCTGCATAATGCCAATAGTCGCCCTAAGCGCATCGGGCATATACATCATGGGCAGAACGGTATCTTTACTTAGGAAACATTCATACCGTGCTTTTGCCAATGCTTCATAATAAATGTCTACCGCGTAATCGGTTGTTCCTCCACCCGGAGGAGACTTATAACTGATAAGCCCCGGATAACGCAAGCTGCGCACATCGGCCCCATAGCGGCGGAAATAATATTCACACCAGCGCTCCCCGGCCTGCTTGCTTATACCATACACCGTACTGGGTTCCATCACCGTGTATTGAGGAGTATTTACTTTCGGGGTATTGGGTCCAAAAACAGCTATCGAACTTGGCCAAAAAAGCTTGCTTATCACTTTTTCGCGCATCAGTTCCAAAACATTTAACAGGCCATCCATATTCAATTTCCAGCCCTTTTCCGGAAATTTTTCTGCCGTAGCCGATAATAATGCAGCAAGCAGGTATACTTCTTTTACGTTATGCTTTTTTATGGTGGCTGCAATACCTTGCGCATCCATCACATCCAGCTTTTCGAATACACATGGTGTAGCGCTTTCCGCTTTAATATCGGAGGCAACTATATTTTCATTTCCATAAATTTGGCAAAGCTCTTCAACAAGCTCTTTACCAATTTGCCCGCCGGCTCCTATAACAAGTATTTTCTCTTTCATAAGTTCTATCAGGGTGCGGCGAAAGTATTAAAATTTTGCCTTTGCTTCGTAAAATATTTCGTATAATTCACATCCTCAGCCTGTGACGCAACTACATTACATAAGCCAACAGGTAAGACCCAAAATAAAATAGTACATTTGTGCGCTTCTTAAAAATTCATATGGACGCAGGAAATAATGAACCAAAAAATAATAAAACAGAAGAAGAAAAGGAACGCCGCAGTTTCTTTTTAGGTATAATCATCACCATATTAATACTGCTGATTGTTCTGCTGGGCTGGCAATATTTTGACCAACGCCAAACAGTAGTCGAAAAGGTAAAAGTAGTAGAGGTCGAAAAATACAGGATAGACAGCCTGACCCAGGACCTTATTGGCTTGCAGGGCCAATATGCATCTCTAAAAACCAACAACAAGGATATACAAGCCCAGTTAGACAGCAAAAAGGATACCATTACCATGCTGCTGCAACAGGCCCAAAAATATAAGAACGACCCCTATATAATTGCCCAGCTAAAAAAGGAAACAGCCACACTACGGATGATTATGCAGGGTTTTGTTCATACCATTGACTCCCTGAATACGCTTAATCAAAAACTGACCAACGAAAGAAATGTAGCCGTTAATTCCCTGAATGAAGAAAAGAAAACCTCTACGCAACTGAAAAAGGAAAAAGGAGAACTGCAGGATAAAATTGTCAAGGGCTCTTTATTACAAGCAAATACCATCAACGCTGAAGGAGTATTTTTCCGTTTTGGCAAAAATGAAGTAAGCACAGAAAAAGCCCGCAAAGCACAAAAGCTAAAAGTACAATTTTCACTTGCTGCCAACCGTATTGCACAGGCAGGAAGCAAAAAGATATATATCCGTGTGATTGCACCTGATGCAAAGGAACTTTCCAAAACTGCCGACGAATCGAGCGTATTTAGTTTTGAGGGGCTCAAAGGATTTTATTCCGGGATGCAGTCTGTTGACTATGCCAACCAGGAGATGAGCCTCTCGGTATATTGCGAAAGCAGTGCTGGATTTATCCCGGGAAAGTATATTATTAAAATATATGCGGAGCAGGCAGAAATTGGAGAAACTACACTGACTTTGAAATAAACCATGGCCCAAAACAATAAACCTGCTTCCAAATCCTCCAAGCCACAAGCCAGGGACAAAAAGCTTCCGGTTTATTCATCTGCCAAGAAACAATCAACAACACTTTTTGCTTCTCTCGATACCTTGCTTGAAAAGAATTCGGGAAAGCTCTTAATATTAATTTTTGGAATATGTGCGTTGTTTTCCTTCCTGCTTTTCCAGGCAAGAATGGACGTAGGCGGTGATGATTCCGGCTACATTTTGCGTGCTTATGATTTTATACATAAAGGGGCTTTCCCATCTTTCCAGGGGCCACTATACCCTTTAGTATTAAGCATTTTTGTGAGCTTCGCAGGAATAAAAATTGTTTTTCTTAAATCGCTTTCCATTATTTTCAATCTCGTTGCCCTGTTCTTTCTATATAAAGCATTTGAGAAAAGGGTTCCACCGCTCGTTCTCTATTCTGTTCTGCTACTCACCGCCATTAATAGTTACATCTTAAACTTTGCAAGCCTCACGTATAATGAAGAATTCTTTATGGTATTGCAGTATGCATTTTTCTATTATTTCTTTAAGCTGCAAGATTCGCCTCGTTTTACTGCTAATACTTCATTGAAGGATAGCTGGCGTGTGTGGCTGCCTGTCGGCTTATTTATTTTCCTCATAACTTTCACACGTAACATCGGCATCTCCTGCCTGGGTGGATTGATGATTTATTTTGCTGTCCGTAAACAATTCCGGTATATAGTATATGTACTGATTGCTTTTCTTGCATTTGAAATCCCTGTTATGTTACTCGAAAAGCTCCTTTTGCACGACCAAAACCAATGGGGTTCGCAGGGAGGAATGCTTCTGCTGAAAAACCCTTACGATGCATCAGAAGGAAAAGAGACACTATATGGATTTGTTCTTCGCTTTTTCCAAAACAGTAACTTATATCTCTCCAATCGCTTTTTCCAGATATTGGGATTCCGTTCCGATTCCCAGCTTGAGCCAAATCCCTTGCTAACTCTATTCTTTGCGGTGTTCCTGCTTTTCGCCATTTATCGTGTCGTTAAGTCAAAAAACTGGTATTTGCTTGTTGCAGGGCTTTATTTCATAAGCATGGCAGGAGCTACCTTCATAGTTCTGCAAACCCGCTGGGACCAGCCACGGATGATTATGATTTATGTACCCCTTTTGCTCATGCTGTTCTTGTATGGGCTTTATGATGTGATTAAAAAGAGATCATGGGCATTACAAATGACGGTGTTGGTGCTTGTGTCAATTGTATTCATTTCTGAATTCAGCTCCACCCTGAAAAAGGCAAAGGAAAATATACCTATACTTACGAAGAACCTTCACGGCGACATTTATTCAGGCTTTACTCCCGACTGGGTAAATTACTTGCGCTTAAGTGCCTGGTGCGAAAATTTACCCAAAGATTCCCTAGTGGCTTGCCGCAAAGGCCCCATGTCTTCCATATATGCTAACGGAAGGCCATTTGTTAATATCGCCCGGACTGACAATATTGACCTTACTCATGCCGATTCGGTAATAGCCCTTTTCAGGAGAAACCATGTCCGCTATATCTTAATGGCAAAGCTCCGTATTGACCCCACAAATCCTGACAATGGCTATATAAATACCATGAACAGGCTGATTGAACCCCTGGTTAGGCAATGTCCACAGAAATTAAAATTCATACGGCAGGAAGGCACTTCGGAAGAAGCACAGCTTTATGAAATAAATTATTAAAAGCCTTCTTACCTTTACTGTTCATTTTAACTGTTTAAAAATGAAAATCGGTATACTGAAAGAAGAGAAGACTCCTGTTGAAAAGCGTGTTCCATTCACTCCTTTGCAATGCAGTGAACTGCTGCGGACATATCCCGGCCTCGAAATAATTGTGCAGCGCTCAAAGGACCGTTGCTATACGAATGAGGAGTATGCCTCCTTCGGAATACCATTATCCGACGACCTTAGCAGTTGTGGCATATTGATGGGATTAAAAGAAGTACCTGTAAGCAATTTAATTGCAGGGAAAAAATATTTCATTTTCTCGCACACTGCCAAAAAGCAGGAGCGTAACAGGGAAATGCTTAAAGCTATTCTCGCAAGCAATATTGAACTGGTGGATTACGAATGCCTTACCGATACCAATAATTCAAGAGTGATTGGCTTCGGGAGATATGCCGGGATTATTGGCACTTATAACGGCGTACGTGGCTATGGCATGCGCTATAACCTCTTCGACCTGAAACCTGTTTACAAATGCCGCGACAAAGAAGAAGTGCTGGAAGAAATAGGCCGCGTGAGATTGCCTAACATTAAAATATTGCTCACAGGCGGAGGCCGGGTAGCTAACGGAGCCACCGAGGCATTGGGGATGCTCAAAATCCGCAAGGTTACACCGTATGAATTTTTTAAATTGCTCCTTCCGCGAAGCGGTTTACTGCCAACTGCACTCCAAAGATTTATACCAGGCAACTGACGGCTCCTCCTGGAACCTGAAAGATTTTTATACCCATCCAACCAATTATCTTTCCGCATTTTTGCCATACACAAAAGAATGCGACCTGCTCATTACAGGGCATTTTTGGGATGGCAAAGCCCCTGCCCTATTTACTAAGGACGAAATGAAGCTGCCCGATTTTAACATCAGCGTAATTGCCGATATTACCTGCGATATTAATGGCTCCGTACCCAGCACCTTAAAAGCCTCTTCCATATTTGAGCCTTTTTATGGATACAACCCCATAACCGAACAAACCGATATACCCTTTGCAAAAAACACCATCACCATTATGGCAGTTGATAACCTGCCCTGCGAATTACCCCGCGAGGCATCGGAAGATTTTGGCAAAGAATTAATAGAAAGGGTTATGCCCTTCTTTTTAAAAGAAGATTTGGAAGGCATGCTCGAACGCGCTACCATTACAAGAAGCGGCAACCTATTGCCCCGCTATGCATATTTGGGGGAGTATGTGAAATAAAGAAACCGACACCCTTTACAGAATGTCGGTTCGTATTAACCACCAAAGAATCCTCTCTAACTACTGTGTCCGCAATTAGTCTACGTTATCGTGAAGGAAAGAGTTATTCTGTTTCAACTCTCCCTTTCTTTCTTCTCCTTCCGAAAGGGTAAATCTTGATTGGGTTGACTCAGAAGAATGTTGTGGGTCATCCAATTCAACATTTCTTCTTTTATAAGCCGGTTCATTTTCCAGTTCAGTTATGCCGGATGAAGTCCTGAGCTTATAGCTCAACTGTTTCAACTTTTCAATCCTTTCCTGTGATTTTTTACGTTGTTCTTCAATAAAGGAAGGGTCCCTCAAATCAACCTTTTCAGGCTGCTGTTGCACTGGCTGTGCGGGTGTTTGCTGAACAGGTGCTGCAGGTGCATTATTTACCGGAACAGCAGGTGTTTCATCGAGCGTTTTCTTTACAATTTCAAACTCTACACCCTTGATATTTTCCTGTTTTGCTTCTACCGGTTTAAGAAATGGCTCCTGAACAGTTTCCTGTTTAGGAGTAGCAGGTGCTTCTGCCTCAGAAACCGGGTTTTTCAATACCGGCTCAATAGATTCCTGTTTAGGCGCAGCAGGCGCTTGTGCGGCAATGCTTCGGCTATGTTCAGTATCCGCCACTAAAGGCTGGCCACTAATCAATGGCAACTGGTTTGTTTGTTCATCCAAACGGCGAACAACTCTTTCTGCCTTCTTTTCACTGAATGTTACCACCGGGTTCGCACTGAATCCGGTAGCGATAAGGGTAACATTAATTTTATCGCCCAGCGTTTCATCAATTCCATAGCCCTTGATAATATCAGCTGTTTGTCCGGCAGCCTCTTGGATGAAATCAGTAATTTCTCCAAGTTCATCCATAGTGATGTCATCGGTACCGCAGGTAATATTCAGCAATACATAACGGGCGCCTTTGATATTATTATCATTCAGCAGCGGGGAAGTAAGCGCCAGTTCTACTGCACGCACTGCCCTGTTTTCACCTTCGCAGTTGGCAGAACCCATAATAGCCACGCCACTTTCTTTCATCACCGTTTGCACATCGGCAAAATCAAGGTTTACGTGGAGAGTTACAGTAATTATTTCTGCAATACTCTTGGCAGCCGTATTCAGAATGTCATCGGCATGGGCAAAGGCATCACCCAGCTTAAGGTTGCCGTACATCTCCCTCAGCTTATCATTATTAATAATAAGAATGGTATCTACATGCTCGCGGAGTTCTTTCAAACCTTCTTCTGCTTGTTGTTTCCTTTTCTTTCCTTCAAACGCAAACGGAACGGTAACAATAGCAACCGTAAGTATTCCCATTTCCTTTGCTGCCTGTGCAATTACAGGCGCCCCGCCTGTTCCGGTTCCTCCGCCAAGGCCTGCGGTAATAAATACCATTTTGGTATTTGCGCCCAGTATCTTTTTTATGTCATCTAGGCTTTCCATTGTGGCCCTCTTTCCAATTTCGGGAAGAGAACCTGCTCCCCTGCCCTCTGTGAGTCCTGAACCTAAGGCTATTTTCAAGGGAACGGGACTGATGTCTAGAGCCTGTTGGTCTGTGTTGCATACAACGAAATCAACACCTTTAATGCCCTCGCGGAACATATGGTTGACTGCATTGCTTCCTCCTCCTCCCACACCAATTACTTTAATGATGGAAGAACGGTCTGTCGGTAAATCGAAGTTTATCATAGCGATTTTGTTTATTTGTTATTTAGGATTTATGTGTTGCTTTTTGTTGGATTTTTTCTGTCTGCGTCCACGTCTTCATTAAAAAAATTCACAGCTCCTGCGTATAGCCTCTCCATTATGCTTCGTTTATTTTTCTGGTTCGAGTGTTGAACAACTTCTGTTGCTTTAACGGTAGTGGTTTGCTGTTCTGCCTTAATTATTTCATTCCGCTGGGTTTCGTCAAAGCCTTTCATAACAAGCCCTACAGATGTGGCAAACAAAGGATGGCTCAAGTCGAAATTGCCGGCAGCAAGATGTTCATTCGGATATCCTACGCGGGTATCCATACCGGTAATATATTCGACCAATTGGGGAAGATATTTTAATTGCGCTCCGCCGCCGGTAACTACAATGCCTGCAATCAATTTTCTTTCGAACCCTGAATTTTTAATTTCGTAATACACATGTTCCAATATTTCAGACATGCGTGCATGTATGATAGCCGAAAGGTTGCGGATAGAAATTTCCTTATTCTGCCTGCCTTTCAAGCCGGGTATCACCACAATCTCATTTTCCTGCGATTCGGTCGGGATTGCACAACCAAACTTCACTTTCAACTGCTCTGCCTGTGCCTGTATTATCTGGCAACCCTGTTTAATATCTTCTGTAATCACATTCCCGCCAAAAGGAATCACGGCAGTATGGCGGATAATGTCATCCTGGAAAATAGCCACGTCCGTAGTTCCGCCGCCAATATCAATCAACACCACACCTGCTTCGCGTTCTTCGGGCGTCAACACCGCATCCGACGATGCAAGTGCCTCTAACGTCAGTTCACTCATGTGAAGTCCCGATTTAGTTACGCACTTTTCAATATTAGCTGCTGCTGCCACCTGCCCAGTTATAATATGGAAATTGGCTTCGAGGCGTGCACCGCCCATCCCAATTGGGTTTTTTATTCCCAATTCGTTATCTACAATATATTCCTGCGGAAGCACCTCTATTATTTCTTCGCCGGGAGGCATAGCCAACCTCTCCATACTGTCAATTAAGGCATCTACATCCTGCTGGGTAATTTCCCTGGAAGAATCAATGCGGGTATAAACTCCGCGGTGCTGGAGACTCTTGATGTGCTGCCCTGCAATCCCTACATTCACAAACTCTATCCTGACACCCGATTTATCGGAGGCCTCTTTTACAGCTTTCACAATAGAGTTAACGGTCTGGTCAATATTACGCACCATTCCGCGCGCAATTCCCAGCGATTCGGACTTACCGACTCCCATTATCTCTATTTTGTTTTGCTCGTTTTTACGTCCGACAATGGCCACAATTTTGGTTGTGCCGATGTCTAAGCCTACAATAATGTTTGGTTTGTTTTCCATAAGAATTTATTTTTTAGTGCAGATTATTTGGTGTTTATATTTAAGGTTGATTGTCGCGTATTCATTCCATTTTCCATTACAGTTGAATCCATCTTTATACAGGGCAAACAGCTTATCAAATTTTTGTTTGAGATCTGTCGTATCTCCCAATATGATGCGTTGCCCGCCCACACGGGGAATAAGTGTAAATTCTTTTGCACTGTCCACATAAACCTGTGTAACCTGTGCTTTCAAAAAGGGGTCATGATTTATATAGGAAGCTATTCTGTATACGGAAGGAAGAACCGAATGCACAGAAGTATCGTGTTCCATTACCTTTGCATTATTTTTATAGTTGAGCGCATACGGTTCATTGATATATCCATTTACCACCAATACGCGCGGAGTACAATTATCTGTAAGCGGCATGAAGTATCCGGCAGAGTCAACATAATAGCTCTCATCGTTGCTTGTCATTAATCTTGCAATGGGGTTTTTCTGGATTACTTTTACAGTAATGCTCCCGTCTAGCGTGGCATACACTTGTGCATTCGTTATGAAGGCGTTTTCTTTGAGCATCCGCTCCATTTCAAGCAGATTTATTTTGTCCATTGCCTTGCCTGCCAGCATACCCTGATCCTTTATTATAAGGGCATTTATTTCATCGGAAGTGATAAACAAGTTGCCGCCTTTTTGTAAAAGAATAACATCAATGGACTTGCATGGAGTATTATTCCGTTTCGATTTTGCAAAACCAAGCAACACCGTTGCACCCGCAATTAACACCACCCAACCCGATATGATTAACACACGCTTCATCATGCTATCTTTTTTAACAATGCATTCTTTAAAGGTTCTACTAATCGGTCAATATCACCTGCACCCATTGTTACCAATACCTCCGGCATATTGGAAATAGCTGCGTCCACCAATTCTGTTTTGCTGCAAAGCTTTTTATTTTTGATGTTTACTTTCTCCAACAGCATAGCCGAGGTGATTCCTTCTATGGGGAGTTCCCGTGCCGGATAAATGTCAAGCAGAATCAAGTCATCTGCTAATTCCAGGCTCTTTGCAAAACCATCTGCAAAATCACGCGTACGGCTATATAGATGTGGCTGGAATATGGCAGTTATTTTCTTCCCGGGATACATAGCTTTTACAGAGCTCAAACAAGCCTTTATCTCTTCGGGATGGTGCGCATAGTCATCAATGAAAATAAGCTTGGGCGTCTGTATCTGGTAATCGAAGCGGCGTTCTACCCCGGTAAATGTTCCAAGTGCTTTAGATATAACCTCGTCATCAATATTCATAACCTTGGCAACCGCAGTGGCAGCAATAGAATTTTCAATATTGTGTAAACCTGTTATCCCAAGCTTCACCGATTTTATTTCTCCATAAGGCGTAACAACATCGTATGTATAATGCCCTGCTTGTGCATGTATATTTTTGGCATAATAATCTGCATTTTGCTCAAGAGAATATAAGGCTGTCTTTCCACTATATTTTATAGTTGATTGTATCTTTTCCTTTGTAATCAGGCATCCTTCGGAATGTATGCGGTTTGCAAACAAAGCGTAAGATTCTTCTACATGAGATTTATCGTTATAAATATCCAGGTGGTCAGGATCTATCGATGTAATTACGGCCACATCCGGGTTTAACGTGAGGAACGAGCGGTCATATTCATCTGCTTCCACAACCATCACTCTGTTTTCATTTTTCGGATTACCTAATAATATATTCGTGTGATAATTCTTTGAAACCCCGCCCAGGAAAGCCATGCAATCAGTTCCTGAAGAACGCAATATGTGTGTAACCAATGTGGAGGTTGTAGTCTTTCCATGCGTACCTGCCACAGCAACAGTATAATGTCCCTCTGTAATCCATCCCAATACTTCTGCTCTTTTATGGAGGCTGTATTTTTTATCAGAGAAATGTTTTAATTCACTATGGTCAGCAGGAATAGCAGGAGTGTAAATAATAAGTGTGTCATTTGCGGAGGAATGATTCATTACCGCGCTATCAATCAAAGTCACATCGTCCTCATAGTGTATGGCAATCCCTTCCTTCTCCATCTCCGAAGTCAGTGAAGAAGGAGTTTTGTCATACCCGCTTACAGACTTGCCAAGAGAGTTGAAATATCTCGCAAGCCCGCTCATACCAATGCCTCCAATGCCAAGCAAATACACATATTTTAATGAATCAAATCTCATTTCCCCGATAGTTCAATTATTTCTTTAGCAATTTTTTTAGCGGAATCTCTCGCCGCAAGAGCACTTATATTTTTACTTAATGATTCGCGTAAATCTTTATCCTCAGTAAGTTTTACAACTTCTGCACCTAATTGTGATATAGCAACATCATCCTTAATTACTATGGCAGCATGCTTTGCTGCAAGGCTGTTGGCATTCTTTGTCTGATGGTCCTCTGCCACATTGGGTGATGGAACTAAAATGGAAGGCTTCGCAGCAATACATAATTCAGCTAATGAAATGGCGCCTGCCCTTGATATAACTATATCGCATGCAGCATAGGCATAGTCCATTTTCGAAATGAAATCATACACCTTTACATGAGTGTATTTTTTCGCAAGTTCATTTGCGTTATTATAAAATGCTTTTCCTGTTTGCCATATAAGCTGAATATTCTTTTCTGCAAAAAGCGGCAGGGATTTTTCGATGCTTTGATTTATGGTCCTTGCTCCCAAACTACCGCCAATCACTAATACGGTGATGCCTGTATTGTTTAACTTGAAATACTCCAATGATTCCTTACGCTTCGATTCTAAATTTTGTATGTCTTGCCGCACGGGGTTACCCGTCATAATTAATTTTTCAGCAGGAAAATATTTTTCCATCCCGGGATATGCCACACAAATTTTATTTACCCTCTTTGCTAAAATTTTATTCGTCACGCCGGGATATGAATTTTGTTCTTGTATCAGTGTTGGAATATGTTTCCTTATCCCCGCCCACAATGCAGGACCACTGGCATATCCACCCACACCCACCACCACATCAGGCTTGAAAGTTGAAATTATATCTTTGGCTTTTTTCAAACTTTTCAAAACTTTTGCAGGCAATGAAAAATTCTTAACCATATTCCTGCGAGAAATACCACTTATCTGCAAGCCCTCAATCTTGTATCCGGCTGCAGGCACCTTCTCCATCTCCATCCTGCCGATAGCTCCTACAAATAATATTTCAGTTCCTGCTCTCATCTCTTCTATAGCACGGGCTATGGCAATAGCGGGAAAAATGTGCCCGCCGGTGCCTCCGCCACTTATCAATATTTTAAGTTGTTGCGACAATATTGGTTAGTTGTTTTTCCGTTTCTGAATCTGTCTCCTTACTTACACTCAGAATAATTCCGATAGCAATACTTGAAAACCATATGGATGTTCCGCCCATACTTACCAATGGCAAAGGCTGGCCTGTTACCGGCAATAAGTGTATAGCCACGCACATATTCACCATGGCTTGCATCACCAGGCTCAGCGTTAGGCCAATTGCTAATAAGCTGCCAAACGTTTTTGGATTTCGTGCTGCTATTCGTACTCCCCGGTATAACAAAGCGAGATAGAAAAATACCATTACAATAGCCATTACAAAACCGTACTCCTCTACCAGTATGGCATAAATAAAATCGGAAGATGCCTGTGGAAGAATATTTTTCTGCACGCTATTTCCGGGGCCCTTGCCAAAAGTCCCACCGGTTGCAATAGCAACCATTGCTTGGTCAGCCTGGTAGTTGCTGCTCTTGTCACCCTTTATATAACCCTCTATACGCGACCTGGCAGTAGCAATACGGTTATTAATATGTGGAAATGCAAATACAATCAAAATAAAAAACATAGCACCTGCCAGCGCAATGCCCATAGTAGAGAATATCAATTTTGTACTTGCTCTTCCGATAAAAAGAATGAAAAGGCAGTTGATAAATAAAAGCCCTGCCGTAGATATGTTGGAAGGAAATATTAAACCACAAATAAGTAATATGGGGAGTGTTATATTAATGAGGCCCTTCTTTAAATCATGCATTTCATCTTGCATAAGGGTTAACGTACGCGCTACATAAACTATCAATGCAAGTTTTGCAAAATCAGAAGTCTGGAAGGTGAGCCCCAGACCCGGGATTTGCAACCAGCGTGAAGCACTTCCTTCATTCACTCCTTTTAACATTGTAAATAAAAGCAGGGGAACAGAAAGAATCAATGCTACCTGGAAGATGCGTGAATAGTAAGTATACTTAACATTATGTGTAATATAAATCAGGAAGAAACCAAACAGTAAAATAACTATATGCTTAATAAGGAAATAGGTTGCATCACCTGACCTGCTGCGGTAGGCAAGCGTAATCACCGAGCTGTAAACAGCCAAGATAGACACCACCGACAATAGCAAAACTATTATCCAGATAACCTTGTCTCCTTTTATATGATTGAATACAGCTTTCATTTTTTATAATGTCCTTACAGCAGCTTTAAATTGGTTACCCCTGTCTTCATAGTTTTCAAATAAATCGAAACTTGCACATGCCGGCGACAACAATACTACATCTCCGCCTCTCGCAGCCTGGGCAGCTTTCTTCACAGCCTCCTTGACACTGGAGGTTTCAGTTATAAAAGGAACGATGGTAGAAAATGCACTGATGATTTTCCGGTTGTCTTTACCAAGACAAACAATAGTGTGAACTTTTTCTTGCACCAAATCTTTCAGCACGCTATAATCGTTGCCTTTATCAGTGCCTCCTACAATCCACACCACGGGCTTAGTCATGCTCTCAAGTGCATACCATGCGGAGTTCACATTTGTAGCCTTCGAATCATTAATATATTCCACATCATGGATAGTGGCTACAAACTCCAGCCGGTGTTCAATGTTCCGGAAGTCCACCAGGCTTTCCCGGATACTGTCTTTACGGATTCCTACTACCATAGACGCAATTCCTGCTGCCATGGAGTTGTACATGTTGTGTTTTCCATGTAGTGATAATCGATTTGAACGCATAGTGAAGTGTGATTTATTTACATTAAAAATTATTTCCTCGCCCTGCAGGCTGGCTCCTTCCTCCACTTTTTCGGTAATGGAAAACGGATATGTTTTTGCAGGAATATTTCTTTTTATTACTTCGCTTTTCGTTATTTCATCGTCGAGGCAATAGATGAAAGAATCCGTTGAAGTCTGGTTTTGTACTATCTTAAATTTGGAGTTTATATATTCTTCTAGTTTGTAATTGTAGCGGTCCAAATGGTCAGGAGTGATATTAAGAAGAACAGAAATATCTGCCTTGAATTTGTACATATCATCCAACTGGAAGCTGCTTACCTCAAGCACATAGTAATCGAAATTTTCAGTTGCCACCTGGTAAGCAAAACTCCTGCCCACATTACCTGCCAGCCCTACATTAAGCCCTGCATTTTTGAAAATATGATATGTCAAAAGCGTTGTAGTTGTCTTACCATTACTGCCCGTAATACAAATCAATTTTGCATGAGTAAAGCGTGCTGCAAATTCCAATTCTGAAATAACAGGAATATTTTTTGCTCTTAGTTTTTGAATCAACGGTGCTTGTTCAGGTATGCCGGGACTTTTTATTACTTCATCTGCATGTAATATCTTTTCCTCCGAATGCATCCCCTCCTCAAAAGGGATTGCCTCTTTCCGGAGCATCTCCAAATATTTGGGTTTTATTTTTCCGATGTCAGACACCCACGTTTCCATTCCCTTCCGTTGGGCAAGAATAGCCGCACCCACCCCGCTTTCGCCGGCACCTAATACTGCTATTTTCTTTGTGCTGTTCATTCTTACCTCAGCTTAAGGGTCACGATACTTAATATGGCAAGCATTATTCCCACAATCCAAAAACGGGATACTATTTTTGATTCATGAATATTTAATTTTTGATAATGGTGATGCAAGGGCGACATCCTGAAAATCCGTCTTCCTTCTCCATATTTTTTTTTCGTAAATTTGAAATAGCTCACCTGCATCATCACCGATACCTCTTCAATCAGGAATATTCCGCATAAAACAGGGAGCAGTAATTCTTTGCGCACAGCCATTGCGAAAACAGCAATTATTCCGCCCAGTGCGAGGCTACCTGTATCGCCCATGAAAACCTGCGCGGGATAAGAATTATACCAGAGAAACCCAACACATGCACCCACGAACGCGCTCATGTAAATAACAAGCTCACTACAATTGGGTATGTACATTATGTTCAGGTAATCGGCCAAAATAAAATTGCCCGACACATAAGCAAAAATCATAAGTGTAACGCCGATAATGGCTGATGTGCCTGTTGCAAGCCCGTCGATTCCATCGGTAATATTGGCACCATTCGAGACTGCTGTAATAATTAAAATGACAATAGGAATATAAATAAGCCATGCCCACTTGCGGTATCCGTCACCAATGAATGATATCAGCCAGGAATAATCAAATTCATTATTTTTTATAAAAGGAATGGTGGTTTCCAACGATTTCGATTCTTTCTGTGCGTAACTTGGCAATGCATTTATTCCCGCTTCTTGTCCACCAATAATAGTTTGTCTGGGACTATATTCCTTTTCTTTTACCACCACATGCGAATTAAAATACAAGGTAAATCCCACTATCAAACCAATTCCCACCTGTCCTACTATTTTAAATTTTCCGCTCAATCCTTTTTTATCTTTCTTAAAAACTTTTATATAATCGTCAATGAAACCTATGGTACCTAACCAAATAGTAGTTACAATCATCAAGAGCACGTATACATTTACCAAACGGGCAAATAATAACGTAGGAATCAGAATAGACGCCAATATGATGAGCCCACCCATAGTGGGAGTTCCTTCTTTTTCTTTTTGCCCTGTCAGGCCTAAGTCACGAATGGTTTCACCTACTTGTCTTTTATGCAATATTTTAATAAGCCTCTTACCGAATACCATGGAGATTAACAGGGAAACAATAATGGCCATAGCTGCACGAAACGAAATGTAGTTAAACACATTTGCACCCGGCATATTATAGTGTTCCCTGAGGTAATGAAAGAGATAGTATAGCATTAGACTTGTAACAGGTTTAGTGATTCGGTTAATATTTCCATATCATCGAAGGGATATTTAACGCCTTTTATTTCCTGGTATTTTTCGTGCCCTTTTCCGGCAAGCAGAATAATATCTCCTTTGCTTGCCAGTTGGCACGCGGTTTTTATTGCTTCGCGTCTGTCAGCAATGGAGAGTGATTTCTTCTTACACATCAGTGTCAGGCCCTTCTCCATTTGGTGGATAATTTCGGCGGGGTCCTCCGAGCGTGGGTTATCGGACGTGAGAATCACTTTGTCACTCTTCTCGCAGGCTATAGAAGCCATAATAGGGCGCTTTGTTTTATCCCTGTCGCCTCCGCAACCCACTACAGTAATTATTTTTTCTTTGCTTACGCGAACATCCTGCAATGTGGAAAGTACATTTTTGAGCGCATCCGGGGTGTGCGCATAATCAACTACACCAATAGTACCATTGGGCGCTTTAGTGTATTGGAAGCGTCCTTCAACTGCATCCAGGCTGCTTAATGTTCGTAGAACTTCTTCTTTATTCTCGCCGAGTAACCTCGCTGCAGCATATACTCCCAGGGCATTATATGCATTAAACGCACCAATTAATTTTATCCATATTTCTCTTCCGTCCAATACTAAATCGAGACCGGAAAAAGTATTTTCAATTATTTTACATTTATAGTCTGCCAGTTTTTGCAGTGAAAAAGTTTTTTTGGTTGCCCTTGTATTTTGCAGCATTACCAAGCCATTTGGGTCATCCTTATTAACCAGTGCAAACGCAGAAGAGGGGAGCATATCAAAAAATTTCTTCTTGGCTTTTATATATGCTTCAAATGTTTTATGGAAATCCAAATGGTCATGTGTGATATTTGTAAATACTGCACCGGTAAAGCTCAGCCCGGCAATTCTATTTTGAACTACAGCGTGGGAACTTACTTCCATAAAACAATACGTACAACCTTCATCTACCATTTGATGGAGCATTTTATTCAGCTCCAATGCATCGGGAGTAGTATGCGTGGCAGGAATAATTTTATCATTGATTTGGATTTTAACGGTAGAAAGCAATCCCACCTTATATCCAAGCTTCATGAATAATTTATATAACAAACTAGCCGTGGTAGTCTTTCCATTGGTTCCTGTGATGCCTACCAATTTCAATTTTGAAGAAGGATTATCATAAAAATTCGATGCTACAATTCCCAAGGCTTCACCCGAATCTTTTACTTTCAAATAGGTTATTCCTTTTTGTATTTTCTCCGGGAACTCCTCGCACAATATAGCCTTGGCACCTTTCTCAATGCATTGGTCAATAAAGGCATTTCCATCAACTGTTAGCCCTTTTATTGCAATAAATAAGCTGCCCTTTGCAACTTTTCTTGAATCGAATTCAACGGAAGAAATGGACATATTCGTGCTGCCAATTACCTCTGTAAGTGCAACTTTATATAATATGTCTTTCAATATCTTTTCCACTTGCTACGATAGTTTCAGGGATATTCTTTCTCCTTTTGTATAAATTGTTCCCGGCTCAAGAGATTGTTCTTTTACTGCTCCCGAACCTTTAATACTAACTCTCAGATGGGCACTCTCCAATAAGTAAATGGCATCTTCTGCATTCATATTTCTTAGGTCAGGGATAATGCCTTTTTCCAACTGCCTTTGCGGATTGCAACCGGTAATTGTAAGTGTAGAATCCTGCATACCAAATTCGAGCCAGGGAGAAGCATCGGCAGGTTCTTTACTTATTAAATCAAGCGCCTGGAAAACTTTATATGTATCATCCGCATTGCCATTTTTCACAAAAAGATTATTATTTTTTGCTTTATGGATTGTATCATCGATGGCAGGGTCAATCTTGATACTGTTTGCATACACCTTATCCGCAATTTCCCGGAAAATAGGCCCTGCCGTAATATTCCCGTAATACCCGTCAGCAGAGGGGGAATTAACTACCACCATGCAGGAGTACTGGGGATTATCTGCCGGGAAATATCCTACGAACGATGCCCGGTAATCTGCTTTCGCTTTTACTTTATATTGTCCCTTCGAAGCAATTTGTGCAGTACCTGTTTTTCCGGCAATTTGGTATACAGTATTTTTCAGATTACTTGCAGTGCCTCTTAACACAACACCTTCCAGCAGTTTGCGTAATTTTTTTAACGTGTTAGAAGAACATATGGCAGGATTCATTATCACAGGCTCAAAGTTCCTCACCACTTTACCATCTCTTACTATAGCATCTACAAACTGGGGCTTCACCATCACCCCATTATTTGCCACAGCATTATACACTGTTAAAGTTTGCAGGGGAGTTATGGTAAGTCCATACCCTACGGAGAGCCAGGGAAGCGTAGTTCCATACCAGTGCTTATCGCCCGGGTTAGGTATCATGGGCATTCCCTCCCCCGGAATACTCAAGTGCAAGGGCTGATTAATTCCGAGACGACATAAGCCATCTACAAATTTTTGCGGCTGGTTGGAATAGTGCTTATATATCACTTTTGAAATTCCCACATTCGATGAAAGCTCAAACGCACGCTGTACACTCACCATTCCACTCTCTGCGTCATGTTCCGCATCCTTCATCACTCTGTCGTAATACGCATGGCTGCCACCTTCAATATTCACCGTATCCGTAGGATTTACCAGCCCGTCCTCCATGGCTACAAGCAGCGAGAACAATTTAAATGTTGACCCCGGCTCCATAGATTCACCCGTAACATAATTATACATTTCTTCATAGGTATTCGACATACTCACCGAATCCTTTCTCGTAAGATTGGCAATGGCAAGCACCCTGCCAGTTTTCACTTCCATTAATACTACACAACCATGGTCAGCATGATGTTTTATAAGTTGTGTGCGCAGTGCATTCTCCGCCACATCCTGGTAATTCACATTGATAGTAGATATTATGTCGCAGCCATTTTGAGGTTGAAGGTTCTGGCTATTATCCAGCGGAACCCAAATGTTACCTGCTGTTCTTGTCATCAGGCCCTGCCCGTCGACTCCGGCAAGATAAGAACTGTATGCACCCTCTAATCCTACAGGCTGAACATTGTCACGCTCATAGCCAATGGTACGTTCTGCAAGGTCCCTGAAGGGAAGCTCGCGGCGATTATTTTCCTCCACAATTAATCCTCCTTTATATTTTCCCATGCGGATAAGCGGAAAACGTTTCAGCTTTTGCAGGTCATCATACGAAATAGATTTATGCAGCATCACATAACGCTCTCCATTGTCTCGTGCGGTTTTCAAGACTTTATAATATTCATTCCATGACTTATCTTTAAAAAGTGAAGCAAGGCAAATACTTAGCGAATCAAGCTTACCATCGAAAACCTCGTCGGTCATATACTCCGTATTCACATCCATAGCCACATCATAATAGGGTAATGAAGTGGCAAGCAGGTTACCATCTTCCGCATAAATATTTCCGCGCACAGCAGGGATAGTACGGAATGATGTAGTAAAATTCGCTTCTTCTTGTCTCCATTTATTGCCCTGCACATGCTGTATATAAAACACACGCAGGCAAATGGCAATACCGATAAAGCTCACCAGTGTATACAAAAGATACGTGCGGATCAATATGTCTTTTCTCGCTTCCATCAACGTTTTTTCGTATTGCTGTTATACACAATTATTTTAGCCGGGGGAACAACTGCTTCCTTCGGGCCGGATACCCCGGTTGCTTTATTCACTTCCGATTCTTTGCTTAAATACATCAGCTTATCTTTTGCTATAATGTACTGTGTGCGCAGTTCGGTAATACTGTTATCCAGCGAATCTAAATCTTTCAGGCGGCTGTGAGCGTAGTATCCATTGGCTATATAAAGCATCCCCAGGAAAGCTACATACAACAGGAAAGGCAGAGATTTAATTGTGTTCTCTCCTTCCAAAAAGCCACCGCTGATGATGGACAGGAACCCGCGCCTTACCTTATTCACTGGCTTGCGTACCTCCGGCTCACTCATATCGGCAACCGGTACTTGCTCTTCCTGTTCTATGTCTGTTATGAGCCTGTTCATGCTGTTTTTTCTGCAATTCGTAGTTTAGCGCTTCTTGCCCTGTTATTCAATTCCACTTCCTTCTCTTTAGGAATAATTGGTTTACGGGTGACGGGATTAAATGGGCGTATGTCATGACCATACATATTTTTTTGAGGGATGCCTTCAAAATTTCCGGCACGCATGTAATTTTTTACTAGTCGGTCTTCTAACGAATGGTAGGAAATTACGGCCAGTCTTCCGCCCGCATTCAACAGCTCTGCACTTTGCCTCAATAATTCTTTCAGGGCACCCATCTCCTCATTAAGCTCTAAGCGTAACGCCTGGAAAACTTTTGCGAGATACTTATTAGGATGTTGCACGGGTGTGCATTCTTTTATCGCTGCTATCAATTCTGCCGTAGTGTGAATGGGCTTCTCCCCTCTTGCTTTTGTAATCACATGCGCCAGGCGGTGGGCATTGGCAATTTCCCCATATTCTGAAAAAATGAGTGTAAGTTTTGAAACCGTGTAAGAGTTTATAATATCTGCCGCTGTGTGGGCTTCCGAAGTATCCATTCGCATGTCGAGAGAGGCGTTGAACCGGGTGGAGAAGCCGCGTTCGGGTGTATCAATTTGGTGAGAAGATACCCCCAGGTCGGCAATAATGCCATCCACTTGGGTTATACCTTTTGCATTCAACTCTCTCTTCATGTACCTAAAATTGGCATGTATGGTATGTAATTTTTTATCCGGTTTACTATTTTTTAATGCGTTTGTGTCCTGGTCAAAAACAAATAATTTCCCTTCCCTTAATCTTTCCAAAATTGCATTTGCATGTCCCCCTCCTCCGTATGTTGCATCTACATATATGCCCCCGTGCTTTACATTCAATCCCTCTATACTTTCTTCCAGCAGCGCAGGCCTGTGATACGCCTCCATTAATTAGCAATTTTTAATTCCTGGTTGCAATTGCTTTTCATTACTAATTACTACTTTTTGATTGCGTATTCCCCATCACCTGTTCTGCCAGCGATGCAAAATCATCTGCCCCCTCTTTCATAAACTTATCGTACTCTCCTTTCGACCATATTTCTATCCTGTTGGAGTGAGCAAAAAGAATTGCCTCCTTGTCAATGCCTGCATATTGCATCAGGGCTTTAGGAAGCAATACCCTTCCCGAAGCATCTACTTCCACTTCAGTAGCACCGTTATTAAACTTGCGCACAAACTCACGGTTTTGCTTTACAAACAGGTTTAATTCATTTATCTGCGCTGTAATTTTTTCCCACTCTTTACGCGGGTACAGGTTTAGTTGTTTTTCAAACCCACGGTTGATGACGAACTTCTTTTGTTCCTTGGCAGGCAACTGCTTCTTGAGCCCCGTAGGAAGCATAAGCCTCCCCTTCTCATCCACCTTGCATTCGTATTCTCCTATTAGTGCGCCCACCGCCTTTTATTTATTGTGGTGTAAAGGTAAACCAAAAATTCCCACATTTTACCACTTTTCCCCACCTGTTAATAACTTTTACCATAAGTGCATAACAAAACAATCCCCGAAAAGCCCATAATTAAAAGGCTTTAGAGGGTATATTAAGAAGAGAAAAAAGCTTAATAGGTAATATTACCCCAGCGTTACGATTGTTAAAAACTCGTAAAACAACAAGCCCGAAAGCCTCTTTTAAAGGGAGATTTTATAGATGGAAAAATGTGAGGTGGGAAAAAGGGGGAAAGAATAATCGAGATAAGTTTTTCACAACAGATAAATTAATAAATAAATGGATACAAATATTTTACAATAAAATTCAGGCTATTTTTGTCGAAGAAAGCAAGAGAGTTTAGCCTCTATATCACTCCCCTCTTCCCCAACTCAATAACATCCATGTTTTTTATATCGCTTCCGTCAATGGCAAAGCGCACCATCGTACGTACGTTGTGGAAGCCATGCTGGCCTGCTGCACCGGGGTTAATGTGTAGCAGGTTTAGTTTGTTATCAAAAATTACTTTTAATATATGTGAGTGCCCGCAAATAAAAATATCAGGCTTTATTTCCTGCAACATCTTTTTCAAACCTGGAGTATAATTGGGCGGGTATCCTCCTATGTGGGTAATCCAAACTTTTTTATTCTCGCAGATGAAGTGTTGGCTTTCGGGGCAAACTGTGCGCACTACTGTTCCGTCAATATTTCCGTACACCGCTTTCAATGGTTTAATGTTGGTAAGCGTGTCTACTACTTTTATACTTCCAATATCGCCTGCATGCCATATTTCATCTGCCTGCTCCGCATAGCGGCAAATAACATCATCCATATATCCATGTGTGTCGGAAAGAAGTAAAATCTTGCGCATACGAGGACTAAAGTAAGTATTTGCACGAAATTACCTACCTTTGAATAGTCAATTTCTCTGCATGAAAAGAACGATACGCTTTTTATTTCTTCCCCTGTTATTTATTTCCGGTTTTTCAGTCAGCAGGGCAGCCTGCTTTACTAAGCCACTTATCCCCGACACGAATGGGTTGCGTAGTGATACTATTAATGTAATAAGCTATACTATCAACCTCAATGTTACCGATTTTGTAACGGACACACTTCGTGGAAATACCATTGTAAAATTCGTTCCTAAAATGAATGGCATTAAAACACTCAGTCTTGACTTACTCCATTTTAAAGTAGATTCTATATTTATAGGTGCCACACATTTAAAATATTCGTATGACGATACCTTGCTCATTATAACGCTTCCAAAAACTGAAAACATAGGAGACACGAGTAGTGTGAGTGTCTATTATCATGGCAAGCCCGTGATAGATGCATCGGGCTGGGGCGGGTTTTATTTTTCCGGCGGATATGCTTTTAACCTGGGCGTTGGATTTACTGTAAAGCCCCACAACTTTGGCAGGTCATGGTATCCCTGCTTCGATAACTTTATTGCCAAATCAACTTTTGTTTTCAATATAACTACCGATACTGCTAACCTGTCATTCTGCAATGGCTACCTTACAAAGGACGTGGTATCGGGTGCGCTGCGTACCCGCACATGGAACATGCCTTATAAAATATCAAGCTACCACGCCAGCGTAGATGTGGCACCCTATACTACCATGCGCGATACCTTTCGCGGGATAGATACTATCCCCATAACTGTTGCCGCCGAACCGGGCGATACGGCAAGTGTAAGAGCTTCGTTTGTACATCTCCATAATGCTATTTCCATATTTCAAAATTGCTATGGCAGATACCCCTGGAACAAAGTTGGCTACTCCATGGTATCTTTTAATGGTGGCGCTATGGAACATGCTACCAATATTGCCTTTCCGGTATTGGCAGCCAATGGAACTACCGACTACGAAGCAAACATTATGGCCCATGAGCTGTCGCATCATTGGTGTGGAGATTTGGTTACCTGCAGCTCGGCAGAAGATATGTGGTTGAATGAGGGTTTCGCTGTTTTTAACCAGAGTATTTTTACGGAATATGTGTATGGCGACTCTGCCTATAATACATATACAAAAGCTAATCACGAACCCACGATACATTATTGTGCCATTGCCGATCATGGCTATTGGCCCCTTTCAGGCGTGCCACAGCCCTATACGTATGGCAACCTGAATATGTGGGTAAGCACCAGCTACGATAAAGGAGCTGACATATTTCACACCTTGAGAACGTATTTGGGTGACAGTGCCTTTTTTAAAGGGATGAAATATTATTTTTCCCGGCACATGTACCAGCCGGTAAGTGCCGACACCCTGAAAAATAGTTTGCAGCGCTCGTCGGGTTACAACCTCACCAATTTTTTTAATAACTGGATATTTGCCCCGGGCTTTCCACAGTTCTCTGTCGATTCTATGCAGGTAAACCCAAATGGAAATAGTTACAATGCTACTGTTTACATAAAGCAAAAGCTGATGGGCGCTCCATCTTATTATACCAATGTTCCGGTAGAA
>Ga0206823_1050_pt1 | contig 33746 bp, 31 predicted proteins | sample Alteio_BWOrgCont_81_FD_152868 | JGI IMG/M metagenome (GOLD analysis project Ga0206823, IMG submission 152868) | Enriched cells from forest soil in Barre Woods Harvard Forest LTER site, Petersham, Massachusetts, United States -... | ecosystem: Environmental > Terrestrial > Soil > Temperate forest >...
AGTAAGCGATTGCGATCGTGAAACAATAAAAAAGTTAAAAGAAATTGAAGCCTCCGGGAAGGAGCATAAAACAGATCCGCGTTGGGATCTTTTGAAAAATTTGAAGTTTAACAATTAATTAAAACAATAGAAAAATGCCAAATCCTAAACGAAGACATTCCAAAGCCAGAACTTCCTCGAGAAGAGCACATTTCAAGGCTCACGCAAGTTCTCTAACCACTTGTCCGACTACAGGTGAAGTTCACCTTACCCATCGCGCTTACTGGCACGATGGAAAATTATACTACAAGGGTAAAGTGGTGATGGAAAAAACGGCTGCCTGAGAATGAGAATCGGCATAGATGCGATGGGTGGTGACCATGCTCCTGATGCACCTGTTTCAGGTGCTGTAATGGCCATGAAAGAACTTCCTGCCTCCGTCAGACTTGTGCTTATCGGGGACAGGGACCAGATCCTTACTGTTTTAAAAAGTAAAGGCGCCGACAGCAGTCAATTTGATATTGTTCACACAACCGAAGTAATCGGAATGGGTGAACATCCAACCAAAGCCTATACGCAAAAACCAAACTCAACGATTTCATTAGGCTTTAACATGCTGAAAGAGGGCACACTGGATGCATTTGCAAGCTCCGGAAATACCGGTGCTATGTTGGTAGGCTGTATGTTCACCATTAAGACCATTGAAGGAGTCCAGCGCCCCTGCATCACCTCTATTCTTCCTAAGTTTAAAGGGGGTTTTGGAATCATACTGGATGTAGGAACAAATGCAGATTGCAAACCTGAATTACTCTATCAGTTTGCGGTGCTTGGATCGCTGTATTTTAAAAATGTTTATAAAAACGATAGTCCTAAAGTAGGTCTGCTGAATATCGGAGAAGAAGCCGAAAAAGGAAATTTATTGTCCCAGGCCGCCCATGTGCTGATGAGCGATTCGAAAGTCATTAATTTTATTGGTAACGTAGAAGGCAGGGATTTTTTTAATGAAAAAGCCGATATAATCGTTTGTGATGGTTTTACGGGAAATGTAGTACTGAAAGAAGCGGAATCAATTTATTACCTGATCAAAAAGCGGGGAATAAAGGACGATTACTTTGAGCGCTTTAATTATGAAAATTATGGTGGAACACCGGTATTGGGCGTAAATGCCAATGTTATAATAGGTCATGGAATATCCAATGACATTGCCAGCAAGAATATGATTCTGCTTTCTAAAAATGTAACAGAAGCCAGGCTTTCTGAAAAAATCAGGGAAGCATTTAAAGCTCCCATGGGCGTTCCTGCAGGAGATACAGGAGGACTTAGATGACAAGAATTTCAGCTGCGATAACTGCTGTGGGGGGATATGTTCCGGATTTCATCCTAAGCAATGAAGAGCTTGAAAAAATGGTTCCCACCACTGCCGACTGGATAGAAACGCGTACAGGCATTAAGGAAAGAAGAATATTGAAAGGCGAGGGCCTGGGCACTTCGGATATGTGCGTAAAAGCAATTGAGGAGTTGCTTATAAAGAGGGGGATTTCCGCATCTGAAATTGATCTGATTATTGTCGGTACGGTCACTCCCGACCTTATTTTTCCTTCTACCTCCAATATCGTAAGCGACAAAATCGGAGCCATCAATGCCTGGAGTTATGACGTAGCTGCGGCTTGTTCCGGGTTTTTATTTGCACTCGCAAGCGGCTCACAATTTATTGAAACCGGGAAATACAAAAAAGTAATCGTGGTAGGTGCAGATAAAATGTCTTCCATCATTGATTACAGCGACCGGTCTACCTGCATTATTTTTGGAGATGGGGCCGGAGCAGTTTTGCTTGAACCGGATAAAGAAGGATTTGGAATAATCGACTCCATACTTCATGTAGACGGCTCAGGCCGCCAATTTCTTCATCAAAAAGCGGGAGGCTCTGTAAAGCCTCCTTCTCACGCAACCGTGGACGCCAGGGAACATTATGTTTACCAGGCAGGCCAGGCCGTGTTTAAAGCAGCAGTGGTGGGCATGGCAGAAGTATCTGCAAAAATTATGGAAAAAAACAAACTTACTTCTGCTGACGTAGATTGGCTTGTACCTCATCAGGCCAACAAGCGGATCATCGATGCCACTGCCAGCCGCATGGGACTGGATGCTGAAAAAGTGATGGTCAATATTCAGAAATATGGAAACACGACAGCAGGGACCTTACCTTTATGTTTGTGGGATTATGAAAAAAAACTCAGGAAAGGCGATAATATTATTATGTCAACTTTTGGTGCCGGATTTACCTGGGGAGCAATTTACCTGAAATGGGCGTATTAAATTTATAATAATTTGAAAACAGATAAAATCTCTAAATCAACGGAAATGAAACTGAGTGAAATCCAGGATCTGATAAAATTTGTTGCAAAGTCTGGAGTGAGTGAAGTTGAATTGCAAACCAAGGATATCAAGATTATCATTAAAACCAGAAATGGAAATGCAAAAGGGGTAGATGCAGGTTCAACCCAAACCAATGGCTCTGCGAATGTCACTGCATCAGCGGCTGTTTCAGCGCTGCCCCAGATCCAGACAAGTGCACCTCCTCCCTTAACGGAAAAAAAACAAGCGGAGAAGGTTTCTGCAACAGATGAATCGGCATACATTGTCATCAAGTCTCCCATGATCGGAACCTTCTACCGATCTTCGGGCCCGGACAAACCAGCCTTTGTAAATGTCGGAGATGAGATCAAAGAAGGAAGCCCGGTCTGTATCATTGAAGCAATGAAACTGTTTAATGAAATCGAAAGTGACATAAAAGGAAAACTTGTCAAAGTATTGGTGAACGATGCGACACCGGTAGAATACGACCAGCCCTTGTTTTTAGTAGATCCAGCGTAAATGTTTAAAAAAATTCTGATTGCCAATCGGGGAGAAATTGCATTGCGTGTTATCCGCACGTGCAAAGAAATGGGGATACAGACCATTGCTGTATATTCAACTGCCGATAAAGAAAGCCTGCATGTAAAGTTTGCAGATGAGGCCGTTTGCATCGGTCCGCCCTTAAGTAAAGATTCTTACCTCAACATTCCAAGCATCATATCCGCAGCTGAAATTACCAATGCGGATGCCATACATCCCGGATACGGGTTTCTGTCAGAAAATGCAAAATTCTCCAGGATTTGCAAAGAACACGATATAAAATTTATTGGTGCTTCTCCCGAAATGATCGAAGCGATGGGAGACAAATCTTCTGCAAAAGACACCATGAAAAAAGCAGGAGTTCCCTGTATCCCTGGTTCCGATGGCTTATTAGCGGATCTGGAAGACGCAAAAAAAACAGCAAAAAAAATTGGATTCCCTGTCATTATGAAAGCCACCGCAGGTGGTGGCGGAAAGGGAATGCGGATTGTGTGGGAAGAATCGGAACTTGAAAAAGCCTGGAATACGGCACGTCAGGAAGCAACGGCCTCTTTTGGGAATGACGGGATGTACATGGAAAAATACATTGAAGAACCCCGGCACATCGAGATACAGATTGTTGGTGATCAATATGGCAAAGCGTGTCATTTGAGTGAAAGAGATTGTTCTATTCAGCGGAGGCATCAGAAACTTGCGGAAGAAACGCCTTCTCCTTTTATGACAAAAGAATTACGTGATTTAATGGGCGAAGCTGCGATCAAAGCGGCGACCGCAGTTAGTTACGAGGGAGTAGGAACCGTGGAGTTTCTGGTGGACAAACACCGGAACTTTTATTTTATGGAAATGAATACACGGATTCAGGTGGAACACCCGATTACCGAGGAAGTTATTAATTACGACCTGATCAGGGAGCAGATATTGGTTGCTGCGGGAGTTCCGATCTCCGGGAAAAATTATTATCCCCAGATGCATGCCATTGAGTGCCGCATCAATGCAGAAGATTCTTTTAACAATTTCCGGCCTTGTCCTGGGAAAATCACAACGCTTCATACTCCGGGAGGTCATGGGGTGCGGGTTGATTCACATATTTATGCAGGTTATACCATACCACCTAATTATGATTCAATGATTGCCAAATTAATTACAGTGGCCCAGACCAGGGAAGAAGCGATCGCCAAAATGCACAGGGCGCTAAGCGAATTTGTAATTGAAGGCATTCAAACAACCATTCCATTTCACCTGAGGCTGATGAAGGATGAAAATTTCGTAAAAGGGAATTATACCACGAAGTTCCTGGAAACATTCGATTTTAAAAAATAATTACCTTGCTTTTTGCATGGGCAAAAAAATAAGCATCCATGGATAAAAACCAGATAAACTCTTCCAGAGCTCCTGAACCAGTTGGATTATATCCCCATGCCAGACGAGCGGGTAATTTTTTGTTTTTGTCAGGAGTGGGTCCCAGGGAGCGGGGTACAAAAATTATTCCCGGAGTTCACCTGGGAGAGAAGGGAGAAATAGTGAGTTATGACATAGAAGCTCAGTGCCACAGTGTTTTTAAAAATGTAAAATACATTTTGGAAGAAGCAGGCAGCTCCTGGGATAAAATAATTGATGTAAGTGTTTACCTCACCAATATGAAGGCTGATTTTCCCATCTATAACCGCTTGTGGGCTGAATATTTCAAAGAAAACCCGCCCTGCCGGACCACCATTGAAATCAATTGTCTTCCCACTCCCATCGCCATCGAATTGAAAGTTGTTGCAACCATCTGATCATGAAAAGAAGAGCGTTTATCAAAGGTTCTCTTTTTGGAAGCGCTGCTTTGTTGACGTTTCCGTTTAACCGGTCATTCAGTGGCAAGACATTCAGCGGAAAAGTAATCATTATCGGGGCAGGCATATCCGGGCTTCATGCGACCTTTTTGCTTGCCAGGCAAGGGATCGATGTACAACTTCTGGAAGCCTCGGGGACCATGGGCGGCCGGATAAGGTCACTGAATAATTTTTCGGAAGTACCCCTTGAATTAGGGGCAGAAAAAATCTATGGAAAGAAAACCTTGTTGTACGAATTGGCAAAAAATGAAAATGCCCCATTTTCGTCTTTAAAAGGGGACACTTATTATGCTTTGGATGGTTACGTAAATACCGAAAACCAGTTAGAGAATGACGAAGATTTCAAAGCCGCATTGGCCATTCGTGATCAGCTGCAGGATTACTCGGGACCCGATCTGACAGTAGAACAGTTTGCTCTGAACAAAGGACTGTCCAACCGCATGAAACCGCTTTTCAATGCGATGACTGCAAATGAATACGGTACCTCCATGACCCAGCTTAGCGTAAATGGTTTGCAGGAGGTGAAGGGAAGAAACGAATCTTATATTTTAAACGGTAAGTCACTGAGCTCCCTGCTGGAGGAAAAATACAAATCAGTGAAAGAGAAGATTTTATTTAATTCGGTGGTTACCTCAATTGATTATTCAGGAGAAACCATAAAAGTCAGGGATAAAAAGGGTACAGAATACACTGCGGACAGGGTCATCATTTCAGTACCGATTTCTGTTTTAAAAGCAGGCGATCTGTCATTTACGCCACCATTACCCGCAGAAAAAATGCAGGCCTTCTCAAAAATTGGTATGGGACCCGGAATGAAATTCATTTTAAAATTCAACAAAAAATTCTGGAAAGAGGATGCGGTAAAAATTTACGCACCGGGATACATACCCGAATTTTCTGTAGCGGGTTTCGGCCGGAGTAATTTGTTGACAGCGGTGGCATATGGTGAAGGAGCTGGCTTTCTCAGCGGGCTTAAAGAGGCCTCCGCAACGGAAGTCATTAAACAACTGGATACCTTGTTCGGGGGAAAAGTGGCCTCCCGTTCGCTGGTGGATAGTCATGTAATGGATTGGGGTAAAGAACCTTTTATAGGGGGCGCCTTTTCATTTCCGACGCCCGGATCAAAAGGCGCAAGAGACGTTGCCGCTGCTCCGGTACCAGGAAAAATTTTCTTTGCCGGTGAAGCGATGCATACCGGAGGGCACTTCGCAACGGTTCAGGGAGCAGTTGAAACAGCGCAAAAAACAGTTGAAGAGATGATTTAAGAGCTATCTTTGAATGTGTTTGGTCGATTAATATTGGCTTAACATCTAGTTAATATTGGTTTTCATGAGAACTATTTGATTATCAGTCCATTTAAATGTTGATCTGGCATTTTTAGCCTTTCAAAAGTGTAAATTGCAGCCTAATTGAAATTGTAAAGACAAAATGATGAAAACAAGCCATAAGTCGCTTTACGAAGATGTTCAGATCCAGTTTAAAAAAGCAGCTGATCTGATGAACATGAACCCGGGTATTCGCAACATTCTTTCGCAGACTGCGAATGAAATTGTGGTCCATTTTCCTGTAAAAATGGACAATGGAAATGTAAAGATGTTTACCGGTTACAGGGTTCAGCACAATAACATTTTAGGTCCTTACAAAGGTGGATTAAGGTACCATCCAAGTGTTGACCTGGATGATGCAAAAGCGCTGGCCACCTGGATGACCTGGAAAACTGCCATTGCAGGACTTCCTTATGGCGGTGCGAAGGGCGGCATTCAATTTGATCCTGCCGATCATAGCCTCGCAGAACTCGAACACATTACCAGAAGATTTACCTTTGCCCTTGGAAATAATATTGGTCCGGAGTATGACATACCCGCTCCGGATGTCAACACAGGTCCTCAGACCATGGCCTGGATTCTTGACACTTTTCTCTCCACACGACCTCAGGGAGAAAGGAATAACAACTTACACGTTGTCACCGGAAAACCACTGAACTCGGGCGGTACCCTGGGAAGAGACAGAGCAACCGGATACGGTGTGGTAACCAACATCAGCGAGTGGGCAAGGGATAATAAAATGGATTTGGGAAAATGCACCTACATCGTGCAGGGATTTGGAAATGTAGGTTCATGGGCTGCTTCTTTCATGAAGCAGAAAGGAGCGAAATTACTGGCCGTGGAAGACGTAAACGGGATCCTCTACAATGAAAAAGGCCTGGATCCGGATGAGCTCATTACCTATGCAAAAAATAACAAGGGAAACCTCAGTACTTACCCCAATGCCGCAACGATTCAACACAAAGAATTTTTGAGTTTGAAAGCGGATATTTTTATTCCTGCTGCACTCAGCAATCAGATCACCATGGAAACAGCCCCATTACTGAATGTCAGGTTAGTGGCAGAAGGAGCAAATGGCCCTACGACGCCGGATGCTGACTTAATTTTACAACAAAGAGGAATCGGGTTGATTCCGGACGTTCTGTGTAATTCAGGCGGGGTGATCGGGAGTTATTTTGAATGGCTCCAGAACAAACGCAGTGAATATTGGGAGCTGGAGGAAGTAATGGAAAAAATCAGAAAAAAGGTTACGGAAGCCTATTCCAATGTAAGTAAAACCGCGAAAGATCATAAAACAGATTTGCGCACGGCAGCTTACATCGTGGCTTTAACGCGTTTGGAAAAGGCCTACCTGGAGCGAGGTATTTTTCCTTAACAGCAGCTTAAACTTCCCTTTAGGCAGAGGTCAAAATTCCCCTTAATGGGGCTTAAAATAAGCATTCCCGGGTATAATTTCCGGGTTTTTCTAATTCGGGAAAAACAATAACTTTGGTCTTTCTAACCAAAATAAAACCACCCGATGGCATCGTCTACTGTATCCAGAGCAAAATCCAACGGAGCTCAAAGCAGTTCCCCGGATAAAGAGATCAAAGAATTTATGAATAAAATTACCGCTAAAAATCCGGGGGAGCCTGAATTTCATCAGGCAGTATTTGAGGTAGCAGAAACGGTGATTCCCTTCATTGAAAAAAATCCCCGGTACCAGCAGGGAAAATTGTTGGAAAGAATTGCAGAACCTGAACGGGTCATTATGTTCCGTGTACCCTGGATGGATGATAAAGGCCAGTTTCAGATCAACCGTGGTTTCCGTATTCAAATGAACAGTGCGATCGGCCCTTACAAAGGAGGCCTGCGCTTTCACCCTTCTGTTTACCTTGGGATATTAAAATTTTTAGCCTTTGAACAAGTGTTTAAAAATTCATTGACCACCCTTCCTATGGGTGGAGGCAAAGGCGGTTCAGACTTTGATCCCAAAGGAAAATCAGACAATGAAGTAATGCGGTTTTGTCAGAGTTTTATGTCCGAACTGTTCCGTCACATTGGAAATGATACCGACGTTCCGGCAGGAGATATTGGTGTTGGTGGCCGGGAAGTCGGATTTTTGTTCGGCCAGTACAAGCGCCTTGCGAATGAATTTACCGGCATCCTTACGGGAAAAGGAATTTCTTTTGGAGGGAGTCTGATACGGCCCGAGGCAACCGGATACGGTTGTGTTTATTTTGCGCAGGAAATGCTCGGCACAAAGAAAGACAGCCTGAAAGGCAAAACGCTTGTTATTTCAGGATCCGGAAATGTGGCGCAATATGCCGCTGAGAAATCGATTCAGCTGGGAGCCAAGGTGGTAACGCTTTCGGACTCCGAAGGATTCATCTATGATAAAAATGGCATCAACGAAGAGAAATTGAATTATGTCATGTGGCTTAAAAATGAAAAGCGCGGACGTATCAAAGAGTACGCGGCAAAATTCAAAGGTTCTGAATTTAAGGCGGGAAGTACACCCTGGGGCGTTAAATGTGACATTGCCCTTCCCTGCGCAACCCAAAATGAATTGAATGGCAAAGACGCTGAAGCATTGGTGAAAAATGGCTGTAAAGTAGTTGCCGAAGGAGCAAACATGCCTTCTACGCCGGAAGCCATCGAAGTCTTTCTTAAAAACAAATTGTTGTTTGCTCCCGGAAAAGCATCCAATGCAGGAGGGGTGGCTACTTCCGGCCTTGAAATGAGTCAAAATTCACTTCGTCTTTCCTGGACACGCGAAGAAGTTGACCACCGGCTTCACGAAATAATGCAGAACATTCATGCTACCTGCCTTGAGTATGGTTCGGAGAAGGGATTTACGAACTATGTGCAGGGTGCCAACATAGGTGGTTTTGTAAAAGTAGCAGATGCCATGATCGCCCAGGGTTTAGTATAAACCTGCAAAGATATTTTATGTACGGAAAATTCAGAAATCACCTCGAAAAGGAACTGCAGACCATTCAGGAGAATGGTTTGTTTAAACGGGAACGTGTCATTGAAACTCCACAGGGAGCGGTTGTAAAAGTCAATGGAAAAGACGTCATCATTTTTTGTGCAAACAATTACCTTGGCTTATCTTCTCACCCGCAGGTGATCGCAGCAGCAAATAAAGCTTTAGACAGCAGGGGTTACGGCATGTCGAGTGTGCGTTTTATCTGCGGAACCCAGGATATTCACAAAGAGCTGGAGAAAAAAATCGCAAAATTTCTGGGAACAGAAGACACCATTTTATATGCCGCCTGCTTTGATGCGAATGGAGGGGTGTTTGAACCCCTCATCGGTGAAGAAGATGCGGTCATTTCAGATGAACTGAACCACGCTTCTATCATTGATGGTGTTCGGCTTTGCAAAGCCGAACGGTTCCGGTATAAAAATTCAGACATGAGCGATCTGGAAGAGCAGCTGAAAAAAACAGCAGACAAACGGTTCAGGTTAATTGTGACCGACGGGGTTTTCTCCATGGATGGTTTCGTAGCGCCGCTGGACAGGGTATGTGATCTTGCCGATCAATACAATGCGCTGGTGATGGTGGATGAAAGCCACGCAACAGGCTATATCGGTAAGACGGGCAGGGGAACAGTTGAATTAAAAAACGTGATGGGCAGAGTGGATATTATTACCGGTACCCTTGGCAAGTCGCTCGGAGGCGCCATGGGCGGCTTTACCACAGGACATAAAGAAATCATCGAATTATTGAGACAACGATCGAGGCCTTATCTTTTCAGCAATTCACTGGCTCCCGCTATTGTCGGAGCCTCCATTGCCGTATTTGACCTCTTGAGCAATACCACTGAACTGCGTGACAAACTGGAAAAAAACATTCTCTATTTCAAACAGGGAATAAAAAAGATTGGCCTTGAATTCAAAGAAGGCGATTCGGCCATTGTTCCCGTCATGCTCTACGATGCGAAGCTGGCCCAGCAATTTGCAGAAAAATTGCTGCAGGAAGGAATTTACGTTGTCGGATTTTTCTATCCCGTCGTTCCCAAAGGCCAGGCGCGTATCCGGGTCCAGCTGTCCGCCGCACACGAAAAGGGGCACCTGGACAAAGCCATTGCAGCGTTTGAAAAAGTGGGGAAAGAATTGGGAGTTATAAAGTAACCTAAAATTAAAAAGTGCAACAATGACAACAGAACAAATAACAAAAAATTTCAATAAAACGATTGAAACCTGGGAAAAGGCTCTGGATAATTATACCAATTCACTGTTTTCTTTGAAACCGGACGACGAAAATTGGGCAATGGGACAGGTCTGCCAACACCTCATTTTAAGAACACGTGGAGTTTTTGGAATAATCGAAAAATGCGTTTCAGGTGATTGAAATGCACTTCAGACATCATTTGAAGCAAAAAGAAAGCATAGATTTTTTCCTGAAAACCCAAACCGCAAAAAATATTTAGTGTTCAGGGTGAATAAATCCTCTTTCAAGTTCCTGGTCAGTCAATCTTTCAAGTAGAAATGTCCAACGGGCATGCAACCCCTCAATTAGAGCTATACTTGCACCAATAGGCATAGTCTTCATGAATGAACTTCTTTCATTTCTTATTGTCTAAGTAAGGGACCTAAACTGATTTAAAAACCGGACATCGTTTTCAGAAAATAACCTCAGGTCCTTCACCTGGTATTTTAACATGGCGATTCGTTCAATGCCCATCCCAAAAGCAAAGCCTTTGTATTTGTTGGAGTCGATTTTACAATTTTCCAAAACCGCCGGGTCAATGATTCCGCAACCTAAAATCTCTACCCATCCCGATTGTTTACAAACCGTGCATCCCTTTCCTCCGCATATGAGACAGGTGATGTCCATTTCAGCACTCGGCTCAGTGAAAGGAAAATAGGAGGGACGCAGACGTATTTTCGTTTCTGTGCCGAACATTTCCTGGGCAAAATAGAGTAATGTCTGTTTCAGATCGGCGAAGGAAACCTGGGTATCAATGTAAAATCCTTCCACCTGGTGAAAAAAGCAATGAGACCGGGCTGACACCGCTTCGTTTCGGTAGACCCTTCCTGGTGCTAAAATTCTCATGGGTGGCTTATTGTTTTCCATCATCCGTATCTGAACGGAAGAAGTATGGGTGCGCAGCGCGAATTCAGTATCGATAAAAAAAGTATCCTGCATATCACGTGCAGGATGATTTTCCGGAAAATTAAGTGCGGAGAAATTGTGCCAGTCATCTTCAATCTCCGGACCATCAGCAGGTACAAAACCGATCCGTGAAAAAATATCCATGATTTCATTCCGGATAATGGATATCGGGTGCCTGCTTCCAACGTTTAATTGCTCCCCCGGAAGACTCAGATCGATTTCATCTTCAGAGGAATCATCTGCAAGCTCAAATTTTCCTTTCAGCTCATTTATTTTCTGCTGGGCTTTGTCTCTTAATATGTTTAACCTTTGCCCGAATTCCTTTTTATGTTCAGCTGAAACATTTTTAAAATCATCAAAGAGTTGACTAATCTCCCCCTTCTTGCTGAGAAGGCGGATCCGGAAATTTTCAACAGCCTCTTTGTTGGCTGCATCAAATTTCTCTATTTCAGACAAAATGCGCTCTATTTTATCGGTCATCCCTTCATTTATTATTCGATCAGCATCCTTAAGATGCGAATGTCTTTTTCTGGTCGGTCTCCTGGTAATGTTTTAGAAGAGCCAATTTTATCTACGATATCTAAACCTTCGATGACCTCGCCAAAAACGGTGTAATTTCCGTCCAGATGGGGTGTCCCTCCAATGGTGGAATAGGTTAAGCGCTGTTCAGCGCTGTAATGAAAAGGAGGAATTTTCCCCAATTCTGTTAACACTTGTGGTTCAAGGATATGAACGATTGCCATCAGGCTGTCCGTTTGCTGTTGTTGTCTGAAAGCAAAAAATTTTAATTTCATCGGGAGATTTTCGGGTTTGTTTAAAACAACGAAAAACAATTCTTGCTTTTTTTGCTGTTGCTTTCTTTCCTCCATCGTGTTAAGGTCAGCATCTGTAAACTTTTTACCCTGGACGATGTAAAACTGACTTCCGGAAGAAGCCTTTTCCGGATTGACATCATCACTGTTTCTGGCTGCAGCCAGCGCACCTTTTTTATGATATAATTTTTCCGGCATAAATTCAGCGGGTAGGGTATATCCAGGTCCTCCATTGCCAAGCTGAACACCTGCGACTGCAAGTTTTGAATCCGGATCTCCTCCCTGGATCATAAATTCATTGATCACGCGATGAAAGAGGGTGCTGTCGTAATAATGGCTTTTGACAAGTTTAATAAAATTATCACGGTGCAAAGGAGTCTCATTGTACAGTTTTATCCGAATGATCCCTTCGCTTGTCACAATGGTGACCTGTGTTTCCTTCCCATTGTTTTGATCTGCGGCAAAAAAGAAGGCAGGAAAGACAAGCAGACAGGTCAATATCCTTAAAAATAGCTTTTCACAGAGGGTATTGGCCTTTTTTGTTTGAATTATACTCAAAATCATGTAGGTTTGCCTAACGTAAAGGTATAAATGTTATTTATTTATAAGTTGTGTTAAGGAATTAATAAATAAATGCGCAGACTTGGTTTTTTAGGTTTTTTATTATTGACAGCCATCCTGTTTGGTTTTCTCTTTTCTTTGCCCTCCTGCCAGAAAAACACGGATTGCAAAGCAAATCTGACGATTTTAGATACCACCGGGAAGCCATGTGCCAATGCCACAGTCTCCCTTCAATACAATGTGGTTGCCATGCCCCCTCAGACAAATACAGTAACATCTGAAATTACCGACCAGACAGGAACGGCTGATTTTACTTTCAAGGAACCTGCCATCTATGACGTAGACGTTACGTATAAAGGCAAACGAGATACGCTGGGAATCATAAAGCTGGTTCAAAGTACCACCGTTACTCAAACCTATACATTCAGGTAATTCTTCAAACCTTATTTTGGAAATAATCCAGGATCGCCTGTTTCATCAATAGTTCCTGCTGAAGAGGTTTCAAAGCAGGCAAACCTTCATTCACTTTCCAATGGGGCCATCCGTCTTTGTCACGACCGATAAATTCATAATGCCCGTAAGATTCAAGAAGGGTGCAGATGGCAATATGCATCACTTCCAGTTTTTCATCCTTTTTTAATTTCTTATATCCCTGACCAAGCTCCTGAATCCCGATCAAAAAAATAATTCCCTGAAGGTCAATGTCTCCGAACCTGGGTTCCAGGCTTTCCAACAGCGTATTCCATTTTTTCTCCAATCCGGGATCATCCATCCTCCAATTATTTTCTGAGGTTGTCTTTGGCAATCACTGTCCAGTCCTTGTCCTGCATTCCCTTTTCAATCCATCGGTCCATTTCTCTGGCAATGGCAGGGATCACTGCCAGTGCTGCATTTCCTCTTTGAGCTTCTTCCATCATCAGCCTGACATCTTTACGGGCCATTTTCAATTCCCAGGAAGGGCTGTCAAAATTATCCTTTATAATATTATTAAGCCTGGCAGGAGCCATGGCCCCCGGGTTAAACCATTCGAAAAGTGAGCCCACATCGGAGGCGGGTATTTCGAGCGCCTTGGCAAGTGCCAGTGTATCTGAGATTCCCGAAGTGAGCGTGATGAGAAATAAATTTCCAAGAAGTTTAATTCCGGCAGCCCGGCCTGGCAGCGGACCAAGGTAAACCAGTTTCCCGGTCATTTTTGCCAGCTCCGGCTCCACCCGATCAATTAATTTTTTGTCCCCGCTGACCAACATATATCCCGTGCTATTCAGGGCATTCTGCGGACCCATAAAAACGGGTGCATGGATATAAGAGTACCCCAGCTCTTTCCATTTTTTTGACCTTTTGATTGCTCCTTCCGCTGTTGTGGTGGTATGATCGATGAGCATCACCCCCGGAGAAAACCCAGGCCTGGCTTTTTCCAGAATCTCCTCGACCGCCTGATCGTCACTTAGCGTCAGGTGAATTGAATCTGCACCTTTTACAGCTTCTTCTGGTGTCGCATAAGACCTGGCACCATTCACCTCGAGTGCTTTTGACTTGCTTTCGGTCCGGTTCCAGACATGCACCTCATTTCCTTGCTTGAGCAAGGCCCTTACAAAATTTGAACCTAAAAGGCCCATACCTAAAAATGCTTTCATTTTCTTAAAGTTTAATTATGAAACATGAATTAAAAGTATGTAAAATAATCACCAGATTCATACCTTTGTTAAATACGCCATCCGAATGAATTTAGATTTGACAGGGAGAAATGCACTCGTTTGTGGCAGCACACAGGGGATAGGGAAGGCGGTAGCCATGGAACTCGCGAAAATGGGCGCCAGTATCACTTTGTTGGCGCGCAATGAAGAAAAGCTGATCAGCGTAAAACACGAACTGGATGTCAGCAAAAACCAGAAACATAAATTTATCTGCGTTGATTTTACCAACCCGGAGTTGCTGAAACAAAAAACCGCGAAATTAATCGGTGAAGGGGAACTCATTCATATCCTGATTAACAATACCGGAGGTCCGGCAGGAGGTCCCGCATTAAATGCCAGGCCCGAAGAATTTATCCAGACCTTTTCAAATCACCTGATTTGCAATCATATCTTAATGCAGGCCCTTGTGGAAGGAATGAAGCAAGCTTCGTATGGCCGAATCATTAACATCATTTCCACTTCTGTAAAGCAGCCCATTAAAGGCCTTGGTGTTTCCAATACCATCCGTGGCGCCGTTGCGAATTGGGCCAAGACCCTTTCAACAGAATTAGCTCCCTTTGGGATAACCGTAAACAATGTATTGCCAGGCGCCACGTACACCCAGCGCATTACCTCATTGCTGGAAGCAAAATCACAAAAAACCGGTCAATCCGTGGATGACCTTAAGAAAGAAATGCTGAACGAAATACCAGCCGCCCGTTTCGCCGAAGCCTCCGAAATCGCATCCGCAGTTGCATTCTTAGCCTCCCCCGCCGCCGCCTACATCAATGGAATCAATCTCCCCGTAGATGGAGGAAGAACGCAGTCTCTCTAGCTTACTTATTAATCAATAACTTAAACCCCTTTCCGTGCACATTGATAATCTCCACTTTGGGGTCTTCCTTTAAATATTTTCTCAGACGTGTCACGAACACGTCCATACTCCGGCTGTTAAAATAATTATCGTCTTTCCAGATGGCGTTTAAGGCAAAATTACGGTCAAGAATATCGTTTTTATGGATGCAAAGCATGCGCAGGAGATCGGCCTCCTTGGTGGTGAGGGACTGTTCTTTGCTGCCCAGTTTCAGAAGCTGGTTGTTGCTGTCAAAGCGGTATTTCCCGATTTCAAATTTTTTAATTGAATCATCCGCATTGGACAAATTTTTAATCCTTCTTAATATGGCCGTAAGCCGGAGCAACAATTCTTCCATGCTGAAAGGCTTGGTGATGTAATCATCGGCACCCACCATAAATCCTTCGATGGCATCCTCTTTCAATGATTTGGCCGTTAAAAATACGATCGGAACAGATTTATTCTGAGCCCTGATTTCCCTTGCCAGCGTATACCCATCTTTCAATGGCATCATTACATCCAGCAGGCAAAGGTCGTAGGTATTTTTTTTGAAAAGATCAAATCCTTCTTTTCCATTTTTCGCCCAGGTGGCACTGTAATTTTTCGCTTCCAGGTATTCCTTCAACAGATTCCCCAGGTTTGAATCATCTTCCACCAGCAGTAATTTAATTTTTTCGGGACTTTCCATAGGATTAAAATTAATGAGGTAAAAATAAAATAAATGTACTTCCCTTCCCAGGTTCACTGTTGACGGAAATTTTGCCCTTGTGTTTTTCAACCACTGCTTTCACATAACTTAAGCCCAGGCCAAATCCCTTTACATTATGGAGGTTTCCGGTGGGGACACGGTACAGCGTCTCGAATATTTTTTTCTGATTTTCTTTACTGATTCCTATGCCGTTGTCTTTTATCCGAATTTCGATTCCATTTTCCGAATCTTTGGTGAAGATTTCAATTCTTGGTTTTTGATCCGTGTATTTCAAGGCATTATCGATCAGGTTAAAAATAATATTGGTCAGATGAACCTTGTCTCCCTCAATCGAAGGCTGAAGGACGTCAAGATGGGGAATGATCTCACCACCCTTATTCTCCACTTGTAACTGGATGGTACTTATGGCCTGTTGAATCAATTGGTTGATATCCACTTGCTGAACCTTGAGCTTAAACTCTCCTTTATCCAGGATAGCCGTTTGTAAAATATTTTCTACCAAAACCCCCAGCCGTTTATTTTCCTCCCCGATCATTTTTAAATACTCCTTTACCCGCTCCGGCGTTTTCATGACACTTTTATCGTCCAGCACTTCACAGGCAAGCGAAATGGTTGAAATAGGGGTCTTAAATTCATGCGTCATATTGCTGATGAAATCATTTTTTATTTCAGACAGCTTTTTCTGACGCAGAATAACTGAAATCGCATAGTAAAAAGAGAAGATTAAGGCCAGTATCAAAAAGCCAGAACCTCCCAGCAGCAGCCAGAGTTTGCTGAAAATATAATTTTTCTGATTGGGGAAATAGAGTGCCAGAAACTGAGGTTGAATAAAAACATTGTCAGGAGTAAGGTTCACCCTGAATTTTGAATTGACAATCTCTTTTTGCTTTAAGGAAGGATTTTTAATCGGTTCATTATTCAATATTCCGAATGTATAACCTGCATCGATTCCCTGGTTATAAAGCTCTTCTTTGATCAGTGAATCCAGCAATAAAGTATCCATCTTTTGTTTATAGTCATTGTACACATTGATGCTGACCAGTTCATCGAAAATATCATTCACCACCTCCGATCGGTGCGTGATCCAACGGTAACGTTCATCCGTGGTATCAAATTTTTTAATGTTCAGCGAATCATCTGCCCACAGTCCGCTGATGTTAAAAGATTTATCTTTAAGGGAGTCGTCCGCAAAATGTTTTTCACGTATTTTCTTCACAACCACCCCATTCGAGTCACTCTGATATTCTTCGTAAATTTTTACCTGAACATTTTTGTTGTTCAGGTTCATCTTGCTGATATCCGAACTGCTGTCAACATCCATTTTAGCAGACCTTTTCAGTGAATCATTTTCCATCAGCCACCGGATGCCTTGCTTTCTGAAATTAAGCTTATGCGTAATTCTTGCTGCCGTAGAGGTTTTTTCAAATTTGTAAACCACCATGTTGAGGGCATCGTTTACATTTTGTTCAAACAATTGTTCCTTTAGCAGGATGGCATTTTTAGCCCAGTACAATTGAGTAAGTATCAACCCCACCAGGGCAGCACTTATCAGCAGGGTAACAACCTGGATATTAGATTTATTCATGAATAAGTCAAAATTAGCCCAGGGACCCTCAGCTTTTACAAGCTTAACCTTTTTTAACAATTCAGCATCTTCCTTTTTTTGCTAATTTTAGGAGTCCAATGAAAAAAATCCAAAATTACATAGATGGTGAGTTAATCGCGCCTCTCGGGGCGCTTTACATAGATAATTACAACCCGGCAAGCGGAAAAGTTTACTCCCTGATACCTGATTCAGACGAAAAAGATGTTCAGCTTGCCTGCGATGCTGCATTAAAGGCATTTCCAATCTGGTCCAAAGTGACAAAGGAGAGCAGAAGCTGGATCATGATGCGCATCGCCGACCTGATCGATAAAAATCACGAAAAATTGGCAAGGGCTGAAAGCGTCGACAATGGCAAGCCCATACAATTGGCTCGTACCGTGGATATTCCAAGAGCGGCAGCCAACTTCCGGTTTTACGCAACCGGCATTTTGCATTTGTCTTCCGATGCCAATAGCATGGAAGACACCGCCCTTAATTATACCTTAAATGAACCGGCCGGCGTGGCAGGCTGCATCTCTCCCTGGAATTTACCGCTTTACCTCTTCACCTGGAAAATAGCACCAGCGCTCGCAGCAGGATGCACGGTGGTTGCAAAACCATCTGAAATAACGCCGATGACAGCTTATCTTTTAAGTGAATTATGCATCGAAGCCGGGTTACCTCCCGGTGTGTTAAACATCGTACATGGATATGGACATAAGGTCGGAGCCGCCATTACAGCCCATCCCGATATTCCTTTGATTTCGTTTACCGGAGGAACCAAGACCGGAGCTGAAATTGCCAGGGTTGCATCCCCCCTGTTTAAAAAGCTCTCCCTTGAATTAGGAGGAAAAAATCCGAACATCATTTTTGCAGATTGCGACTTTGAGCAGATGCTGAAGACCACCATGCATTCCTCCTTTTCAAATCAGGGAGAAATATGCCTTTGCGGTTCCCGGATTTTTGTTGAACGACCCTTGTATGAAAAATTTAAAAAGGCCTTCGTTGCCAAAGCAAGAGAGCTGAAAGCAGGGGACCCATCAGACGAGGCTACACGACATGGCGCCATTGTTTCCATACAGCACAAAGAAAAAATTCTTTCTTACGTTGAGTTGGCTAAAAAAGAGGGAGGGACCATTCTGTGTGGTGGCTATGAAGTGAAGCTCAGCGGTGAACTCTCCGAAGGTTGGTACATTGAACCTACGGTTATTGAAGGATTACCGTACGATTGCAGGACAAATCAGGAAGAAATATTTGGACCGGTTGTCACCCTAATGCCTTTTGATACGGAAGAGGAAGTGCTCGGTTATGCCAACAGCACCCAATATGGACTGGCGGGTATTATCTGGACCCAAAACTTAACGCGTGCCCATAAAATGGCGCAACAATTGCAATCCGGCATCATCTGGATTAATTGCTGGCTCCTGAGAGATTTACGTACACCGTTCGGCGGCCTGAAAAAATCGGGGCTTGGCCGTGAAGGTGGCTTTGAAGCCTTGCGCTTTTTTACAGAGCCTAAAAATATTTGCATTAAACTAAATTAGCGTATGCTCGATAAGGAAGGCATTGCCAAAAGAATAGCGAAAGAACTGAAAGACGGATATTATGTAAACCTGGGGATAGGGATTCCAACCCTTGTTGCCAATTATGTCCCCAAAGGATTAAATGTGATTTTTCAATCTGAAAACGGAATATTGGGCATGGGACCCTTCCCCTTTGAGGGGGAAGAAAGTGCAGACCTGATCAATGCGGGTAAACAAACCGTTACTTTGCTGCCTGGAGCTGCTATCTTCGACTCCGCCACCAGTTTCGCCATGATCAGGGGTCAGCATGTTGACCTGACTGTATTAGGAGCCATGGAAGTAAGCGAAACGGGTGACATAGCCAATTGGAAAATTCCAGGAAAAATGGTAAAGGGGATGGGCGGAGCAATGGATCTGGTAGCTTCAGCCGAAAACATTATTGTTGCCATGCAGCATGTCAATAAAGCGGGAGAATCCAAGCTATTGCCAAAATGCACCTTGCCGCTGACGGGCGTCCGCTGTGTAAAGAAAATAGTAACGGAGCTGGCCGTTATGGAGATTACGTCACGGGGATTTAAGCTTGCTGAGCGGGCTCCCGGAGTAAGTGTTGAACAAATAAAAAATGCCACTCTTGGAAAACTAATCGTAGAGGGAGAAATTCCTGAAATGAAATTAGATTAAGTCGATTCATATGCCGCAAAAACTTTCCATTTTAATTCCCGCTTACAACGAAGCAGCGACCATTCATTTGATACTGAATAAAGTTCTTGCTGTTCAGCTTCTCAATAACATCCAAAAGGAGATTATCATTGTGAATGATTGCTCGAAGGATGCCACCAAAGATGTAATTGAAAAATACATGGCAGAACATCCTGAGACCGACATTCGTCTCTTCAACCAGTCTTTTAATCAGGGGAAAGGAGCGGCCATTCACAAGGGTATTGAATTGGCCGGAGGGGATTATATCATAGTGCAGGATGCGGATCTTGAATACGATCCGAATGAATACAATATTCTTCTGAAACCGATTACAGATGGTTTTGCCGATGTGGTATTCGGAACACGTTTTATGGGAGGAAATCCTCACCGGGTATTATTTTTCTGGCACACCATTGGTAATAAATTTCTTACCATGTTGTCAAATATGTTTACCAATCTGAACCTTACCGACATGGAAACATGTTATAAGCTTTTCAAAGCAGAATTGCTGAAGGGACTCAAACTGGAAGAGAAGCGTTTTGGATTTGAACCGGAAGTGACCTCTAAAATAGCCCGTGTATCTAAAGTCAGGATTTATGAAGTTGGAATTTCTTACTACGGCCGCACCTATGAAGAAGGAAAGAAGATCGGATGGAAGGATGGATTCAGAGCCATTTGGTGTATTCTAAAATTCGGCACGTTTAAATGAAAATTATTCCATGGAATACTTCTTCTTTGGAGAATAATTTTGGAAGAATAACTCAGGTCATGGGCCTGGCATTTTTCGGATTTCTTTTTTACCTCTCTCTCTCTTTCTATAAAGAACGCATGATCAATTTCGATCCTGCTTTTTTTTCATTTTTAATCGTAAATAGTAAAAATTTTTTCTTTCCATTGGGAAGATGGGGTTCTTTTTTTTCACAAATCATTCCGGTGATGTCACTAAAATACGGAGTGTCGCTTCGTACCTTTCTTCTGATTTATTCTTCCTCTTTCATTCTTGTGCATTACCTCATTTTCCTTATTATCACACTGCGGTTTAAAAATTACATTATTGCGCTTGCCCAGATGCTTGCTCTTTGCCTGATGTTCAGGCATGCTTTTTATTATGCCACAGCTGAACTATATCAGGGATTGTCGTTTACCATGTTGTTATGGGCCTTTGTATCCTCCTCCAGTTGGACAGCTTCTTTATGGAAAAAAAGAATGTATTTTTTTATCGCTTTTCTATTCATTATTTTTATTTCCTTTCTGCATCAGCTGACCCTTTTTCTGGTTGTTTTTGTTTTGTTATTTGAATTGTTCTGGAATAAAAAATACACAGATAAATACCTGATCGCCCTGATCATTTTGACCTTTTTATGGTACTTTCTGAGGATAAAAATTTTTACAACGACCCTGTATGAAAATGAAAAATTACCGACCCTGGCCCTGTTTTTAGAAAAAATAAAATCCCTTAAACATTTACCGGCTTACGTTTATTTCAAGCAGTTTTTCAAAAGGAGTCTGTGGGTTCTTTTTGGGACTATGCTGGTGTTTATTCCTCTGATGTTTCTCAAAAGAAGAATGATCCCTGCCTTGCTGTTGATTCTGTTCCCGCTGATCCTGTTACTCCTTGTTTTTATTACCTTATACAAAGGAGACTCACCCTTAATGTATGAGAATTATTTTGCCATCGTTGGCTTTTTCCCTGCAGTGGCTTTGATGCGTTTTACCAATGACCAGTATTCAAAAAAAACAGTCCTGATACTCTTTGCCTTTCTTACCCTGACATCCCTTAAAGGAGTGTATAACGGCCATTACACCTTAAGCAAAAGAATCGCCTATCTGGATCGCTTGAATCAGTATGCAGAAAAGCATCAAAAAGACAAATACCTTCTGTATAACTCAACGATACCATGGAATATTGCCTGGCTGACCTGGTCTTTCCCATTTGAAACATTTGCAAATTCATCTGTATCACCTGGGCACAAGAGCTCGACTTTTTATGTTATTGGCGATGACCAATTGAAGGTGGACTCCATTAAAAATAAAAACGGTGTTTTTATGGGCCCCAATTGGTGCATCGAATGGTTTCAGACGTTTAGTCTTGAAAAAAATTATTACAATTTAAGTGACAGTGGCTATGCTTACCTGAATACCAGCCAGGCCGACACTTCCTTCAACGAAGCAGCATTTAATAAAAACAACATTCATTTAACGTGCATGGATAGTTGTTATTTTAATGATGCGGATACTTTTTTAATTATCCCTGTTCATTTTTTGAATACTTCCGGACGATTACTGCGTTCCATTCCGGCAGGTCCGAATCCTGTTTATGTTTCTTACCACATCTACAAAGAAAATGAAACTGCGATTTATTCAGAGGGACAAAGGACGGCGCTGGAGGTTGATATTGGAGATGAATACACGCAGGGAGTGAATGTCAGTATGCCGCATCAGCCGGGTCATTACATGGTTGATTTTGACATGGTTTCAGACGGGAAAAGGTGGTGGTCGGTAAACGCCAGAACGAAACTGGTGGTGAGACGCAGATTCTGGATATGAAAACCTTTTCATGAATTAAACGAACATGTCTGTTCCCAATCCATATCCCAGAGTAATTTATTTATCCGGGCTCGCGATCCTTGCCATCGGGTTACCGGTCTCCACATTTCTGATGAGCATCGGGCAGTTTATCATGCTGGGGGGGTTGTTGCTGGATGGAAAATGGCTTGAAAAACTGTGTCGTTTCTGGAAAAATAAAATGGCGGTGCTCGTAGCTTCGGTATTAATCCTGCATCTGTTGGGGCTGCTGTATACCAAAGATTACGATTATGCTTTTCACGATATCAGGATAAAAACCCCCTTATTGGTTTTGCCGCTTTTTATAACCTGTACGGAGCCCTTGACAAAACGATTATTTAACTGGCTTCTTTTCATTTTTGTTGGTTCAGTGACAGTAGGTACGTTCATTTGCACAGGTATTTATTTGGAAGTTTTTCCAACTAGGCATGTGCAGATCGACAGCCGCAGCATCTCCGTCTTTATTTCTCATATCCGTTTCAGTATGATGATCACTTTTTCCATCCTGATTTGCGCTTATTATTTTTACCAGGAGACCTCCTTTCTGTTTAAGTTTTTGCTTGCAACGCTCGCCATTTGGTTGATTACATTTCTCGGCATTCTAAACTCGCTGACAGGCATTGTGCTACTTATAATATTGGTGTTTGTTTTCATAGTGCATGGCATTTTCAATTCAAAAAACAAGCAGATAAAGACGATTTCCACTCTGTCTTTTTTTGTAGTTGTGGCTGGAATTGGACTTTATATTAACTCATTGGTAAAAGAAACCGGCCTGTATAAATCAGCTGGACAGAAAGTAGATGCATCTACACTGGATCAACGAACTGCTCTGGGAAATAAGTATGAACATTACCCTGACCGCCTTGACATTGAAAATGGGTATCCCGTTTGGATTTACTTGTGTACACCTGAAATGGAGCAGGCATGGAACGAACGTTCAAAACTTAACTGTCAGGATAAGAATAAAAAAGGAGAAGATGTGAGATTTACCCTGATGCGGTATTTGACATCCAAAGGACTGCGGAAAGATGCAGCCGGAGTTCATGCCTTAAGCGGGGAAGAAATAAAAGCCATTGAAAATGGGATTGCGGATGTCAACTACATGGGTAAATCTCAGTTAAGTATCCGGCTGATGGAATCTATTTGGGAATACAGGTATTATACCTGGGGAGGAAGTCCGAATGGGCATTCGATCATTATGCGTCTTGAATTTTGGAAGGCCGCTGTGGCGATCATTAAAAAGCATCCGGTGGCAGGTGTTGGTACAGGAGATGTTAACCAGGCTTTTCTCAATCAGTACAGAGAAATGAATTCTGCTTTGGGGGTTGACTATTATTTACGTTCACACAACCAGTTTTTATCGATAACGGTGGCATTTGGTTTTGTAGGACTGATCTGGTTTCTTTTTGCGCTGGTCTATCCAATGATCCGGTATAAAATGACCTTCGACTATTTTTATGCCGTATTTTTTATGATCCTTTTTCTTTCCATGTTTACCGAAGATACCCTCGAAACACAGGCAGGTGTTACATTTTATGCATTCTTTAATTCTATATTGCTATTTGCAAGGCCTTGGATAAAAACAGAGATACAAAAAATTAATCTTTATCTTTAATCAATCAATCCGAATTGTATGAGGTTAACAGTGTATAAGCCTTTCTTAATAGGAATTCTCATTCTACTGATAATATTTGGAACCAACCGGGTTTTTCAAAATAAGTTTATTTATAATAAAACGATTGGAAGGTATATCATTCAATATCAAAATATTAATGGAGAACGAAAAGTGGTTGATAAATCCTTCGAAGGGATTACGAATGAAAATATGGTGAGGTGGGATGCTGCTCATTATTTATTTATCAGAGACCATTCATATGATACGAAGCTTGCAGGTGGAGATTATATTTTTGGTTTTTTCCCTTTATTCCCCTTGATATGGAAAATAAGTTTTTTATCTCCGGTTGGAATCGGAATTTTTAATTACCTCCTTTTTGTTCTGGGTCTGATATTTATTTTTAAGGAATTAGGACATGGGTTGGATAAAAAGGAAAATATACTTAAATATATATTATTGCTCACACTTCCAGGGACAGTAATTTTTTATATACCTTATACGGAGGCTCTTTTTTTTATTGTCATCTGCATTGCCTTTTATGGCATGCTGAAAAACAAATATTCATACTATTTTGTCGGAATGTTTTTATGCTCCCTTACCAGACCTTCTGCTGTGATTATTGGAGCTTCGATCGTATGCAAGGATATTTATTTATACTTGACGGGCATTGAAAAGGAAAAGCTGTTAAAAAAAATATTTAGAAATATAATCCCTGTGGTACTTGGAACAATGCTGATTGGACTATATCAGTATTCTTTTGATCATACCTCCTTGTTTAACTTTCAACGGGTGGGAGCTTATTGGGGTCATAAATTACAAATACCACGTGATTTAACGGATTGGTCACATGAAGGATTTAGTATGAATATCGCTTTAATATTTTTACTCATACCCACATTGATTTGTTTTCTCTTAAAAGGAATCATCGTAAAAGGTGACACTATGGACGTGAAATATCCTCTTTTCATTCTTTCAACCTTTTATCTTGTTGGAATATTTTTATTCATTCTGCTGTATCAGGGAGGCAATTTGCATGGCCTCTCCAGGTATTTGTTATGTACGCCATTCTTTTTTGTTGTGGTAATTTGGGGTTATCAAAAAATGGGAAAATCATTACTAGATGAACGATTGGCCCTCATTGTATTTCCTCTTTTCGCCGCTTTATTTATTTATACATTATCACCCTATATGTCGAAATGGAGTTTCTACAGTCTGGGCCTTTTGATTTTATTCCTCAATTATTTCTATTTATTTAATGTTTTTTCAACAGCTAAATTGTTTAATAGGCTTTTTTTCGGATCAATCGTTGTAGTGAATATTATATGGAATGCCTATCTTCTTAACTGTTATTTAAATGATGGTTGGATATTTGCGTGATTTTTTGCTGAAACAATTTTAATTTTGGAATGAGTTCTGATTTAAAGGGTCCTTTCTTTACCAATACAATACTTCTTCACATTGTTGTTATTTGGATTTTTTTATTTTTCTATGGTGAAAATAATAAAAAGGATCATATTCAGTCTGACGTGGTAGTATATTATGGTTACGTTCCTGCAACGTTTATTTGTAAAGATATAACACTGAAATTTCTTGACAAGAATAAATGTCAAGGCAGGTATTGGCCTCTTTATTTGCCCAATGGGAATAAAGTTTTTAAAATGTCGATGGGCATGGCGTTTTTGTATACTCCCTTTTTTTTTATAGGACACCTTGCCGCTTCATTTTTAAAAGAACCTCAAAATGGATATTCTGCACCGTACCAGGTGGCCCTGGCATTTGGGAGTTTTTTTTATCTTATCCTGGGGTTTCATTTTCTTAAGAAACTGCTATTGGTATATTTTAATGATTTGATTGTTGGTCTAGTAATAATCGCGTTATTTTTTGGAACCAATCTTTTCAGTTATTCGACTATTGATTTTTTAATGCCTCATGTTTATTTATTTTCACTGGTAAGCATGGTATTGTATTTAACGCATAAAATAGTTGAATCACCGGGCTGGAAGAGGATTGGTCTACTGAGTTTTTTGTTGGGTTTGATTTCATTAATACGTCCATCCAATATCATTTTAACGTTGATTCCTTTGTTATACGGAATACGTAGTTTCAAAGAGTTAGAAAATAGGATTAGGAAAATCATTCGAAATAAAGGATATCTCCTCTTAGGAATTACTGCCTTTATTATTCCATGGATACCGCAATTTATTTATTGGAAAGTGGTAACAGGCCAATGGCTGTTTTATTCCTACTATGATGAAACATTTTTCTTTTCTTCACCTCATATTTTAGAAGGACTTTTTGGCTACAGAAAAGGCTTGTTTGTTTATACTCCTTTGCTTCTTTTCGCATTTTTTGGATTATTTTACCTGAGAAAAAAGGTGCCAGATTATTTTGTTCCTATATTGATTTTTCTTCCACTGTTCATATATATTGTTTTTAGCTGGTGGTGTTGGTGGTATGGAGGTTCATTCGGGCAAAGACCATTTATAGATATATTTCCTGTTTTGTCAATTCCACTGGCATGTTTTATCGAAAGAATTACCCGGATCAATTACATTAAATATGTAGGGCTATTATTATTGGAAATATTCATTGGATTGAATCTATTTCAGACATGGCAGTTCAAAAGATGTCTGATACATTACGATTCAATGTCGTATGAGACATATTGGTCTGCATTTTTATCTCTTGATTTTCCAAAAGATTGGGATGGCAGGTTAAAACATCCGGATTATTTGATGGCAAAGCTGGGGAATGAAGATGAATTGGATTTAAATCGCTTAAATAAAATCGATATACAGATCAGCTTGAAAGCGCTAAATTCAAAGTATGTAAGTTGTGAAATCAGCAGTACGGGAGAATTGGTCGCTAACAGAGACCATGATTGGGATTGGGAGAAATTTACGATCCGAAAAATGTCTAAGGACACATTTTATTTGAAAGCCGCTAATAACAAATTTGTTTATGTTAATGAGGATTTCGGTGGAAAATTGGAAGCGACCAAAACGACTGTTCAGGAAGCTTCAGTCTTTAATATTCATTCCTATCATAGGAATGAAATTTCAATCAAATATAAAAAGAATTTTGTCTGTCTGGATCCCAATGATTTTAAATTAAAGGCATCTTCTGAACCTGTCAATTCAAATTCTTCATTCACAGTGGTGACAGTGAAATAACCAAACAATGAATGATGCAGCATAAGAAATCCGGAATTTTCCATTGGCTGATTCCTTTTCTACTCCTTGCTGCCGGCATTTATCTTGTGCCGGTAAAAATTTTCAAATCTGATTTTTCCAAAGTCCCAGGTGATTATGGTGACGCCAGGTTTAATAATTATATCCTGGAACATGGTTACAGGTATATCACTGGTAAAACAGACAGGTATTGGGACGCACCTTTTTTGTTTCCATATAAAAATACGATTGCCTTATCAGATAATTTGCTCGGAACCGTTCCTGTTTATTCTGTATTCAGGATAGCAGGTTATGACAGGGAAACGGCCTATCAGCTCTGGCTGCTAACGATGTTTATGCTCAATTACCTCTGTTGTTTTTTTGTTTTGAATAAATGGTTTGGCCATCCCATTCTTGGTTCTGTGGGGGCTTATATATTTGCATTTTCAATATTTATTCTTGGAAATATTTACAACGTTCAGACCTTCCCGAGATTCATCGTTCCGTTTGTTTTTTATTGGACCTGGAAATATCTTTCTGAGAGAAACATAAAATACTTTTTGTTCATTTCACTTGGTGTTGTTTTTCAATTTTATTGCGGCATTTACCTGGGCTTCTTCCTGCTGTATTCTTTGTTGTGCATGGTGATTGCATACCTGATAATATACCGGGACAAAATATTTTTACAGCAGTTTACCGAAAAAAAGGCGCTCCTGCGTCATGTAAGTGTTCTTCTTCTGGCAGCAGGTTTAATGGCTCCCTTAATGATACCTTACGTTGAAATTTCAGCTAGGCTTGGTATGCGGCAGTTTGAGGACGCACTATCTTCTATTCCAACGATGCGTTCCTATTTTTTCACTGATAAGGGCGCTGCATTATGGAGAGGTTTATTGTCTGAGCATGGGAAAAAAGTGCTGAAAGACTGGTGGTGTCATTTTTTATTTGTTGGTGCAATTCCCTGGCTGGGGATTATTTCAATTCCATTTGTTCTGTTTTCAAAAAAGGTGGACTCGATGAAGAAGAGGTTTCTCTCTTTTCTTTTTCTGAGCTTTTCCCTTTCATTTATTTTTTGTCTTAGAATAAACAATTTTTCACTCTACAGGCTTGTTTTCTATTTACCGGGATTTTCCTCTATGCGGTCAATTAACAGAGTGTTAAATACCGAAATTATGTTCTTTATTTTGATTTCTTTGACCGTTTTTAGCGAATTGAGTAAAATGAAGACAGGTATTAAATGCATAATCATGACTTTTCCGTTCCTGATCATCATAGACAACCTGATAGATTCCGAGGAGGTAATGCGGTATAATAAAGGGGAATCCCAGGCAAAAATAGAAGAAGTAAAAAAAAATATTTCGAGTAATTGTAATAATGAATCAGAAGCAGTGGCCTATATGCCTGGGAATTCATCTGAAAGTCAGGTGAGTGTTTCTTTAGATGTCATGCTGGCGGCGCAGGAGTTGGGGGTCAAATGTGTCAATGCGTATACAGGGTCCTATCCCGGCGAATTTAATGATTTTGTAAACCGTGGAGATTACGAATCATTGATCAAATGGTGTAAGTTCAATAATTGCGATGAAAAAAAAATTGATAAGATTTATATTGAAAAAAATGGAATCGCTGCCAAACATTTTTATATGAAGGCGTTTAATGATAAATACCTCTGCTGTGATCTGGGTTCCAATAATTTGCTAGTAGCAAATCGACCTGTTGCGGCATTATGGGAAACATTTTCATTGGCTAAATTGAAGTCAGGTGAATTTGAAATTTACTCCTTTGATAATAAAGAGATAGCCGGATGTCCTTTTCAGATGGTAAGATTAAAGGATAATTTTTTTGTATTTAAAAGTGAAAATGGAAATTATTTGGGAATAAATAAAAATTCCTTTCAACTTAGCTTGATAGCATCTACGATAGGGGAGACGGAAAAATTTAGAATTGAATTTTTATAAGCAAGTATGATTTTTTCGAGTAGTTTTTTTCTCACCCTGATACTTCCGCTCTTTCTGATTATTTATTTTCTTATAAATAAGGCCTATAAAAATATATTTCTTGTAGTCTTCAGTTGTTTCTTTTATGCCTGGGGAGCTCCCAAATTTATTTTTGTCATTATAGGAACCACCTTGACTGATTTTTTTCTTGTAAAATGGATGGCGACCAGTGAAAAAAATACACGAAGAAAGCTTTTGCTGGCCTTGTCAGTTTCATTAAATCTTGGTTTACTTTTTTATTTCAAATATTGTAAGTTTTTTGTAGACAATATAAATGAGCTTATCCATTCTTTTGGGTACAGGGGTGATATTAATTGGACACGGCTTGTTTTTCCCATAGGTATTTCATTTTATACATTTGAAACAATAACATATGTGGTGGATGTCTATCGTAAAATTCATAAACCATTAACCAGGTTTAAGGATTACCTCTTGTATATTATATTATTTCCGAAACTCATTGCAGGGCCTATTATTCCTTATCATGACATCGCCGATCAATTAAATGACAGGTTCGGCAAAGATAAAATCGATAATAAATTATCAGGATTTTATATTTTTTGCGTAGGATTGGCTAAGAAAGTTCTTATTGCCAATACAATGGGGGCACTTGCCACCTCCATTTACGGGGAAATGGGTACAGGGGCGGGTGCAGTTGCACCAGAAAGTGTAACAGCTGCCACTGCGTGGGTTGCGGCAATAGCCTATACAATTCAGATCTATTTTGATTTTTCAGGATATTCCAATATGGCCATCGGATTAGGAAAAATGCTTGGATTTGTTTTTCCTGAAAATTTTAATAACCCATATATTTCGGAAAGCATCACAGAATTTTGGAGGAGATGGCATATCACACTTGGGAATTGGATGAAAAATTACCTGTATATTCCTTTAGGTGGAAATCGTTCGGATAAAAAAGGAAGAGTTTATTTTAATTTATGGCTGGTTTTTCTAATTTCCGGATTTTGGCATGGTGCGTCCTGGAACTTTATTATCTGGGGAATCTGGCACGGTACATTCCTTATTCTTGAACGTATTTTTTTGTTAAAAGTTACCTCTGGAATTGGCAGATTTGCACGTATTCTTTTTACACTCGTAATCGTGATTTTGGGTTGGGTAATGTTTCGTGTTGAGGATGTGCACATGGCATTTAAGTACATTGCGGCCATGTTTGGTTTAAATCACGGAGACTTCATCTGTAGGTTAAGCAATCAGGATTGGGCCATAGCTGTGATCTCATTATTCTTCAGCTGGTTTTGTCTGTTTAAACCCTTTCAACATTTTCATGATTATTTTTTTCTGCAGGAATTGAAATTACGATCTCACTTTTGGCTTGCTCCTGTTTGCATTTTACTTTTTATTCTTTCCCTGGCTGGTTTGGCAGGAAATAGTTTTAATTCATTCATTTATTTCAGATTTTAATATAGGTGGAAGTTAAAGTCAAGAAAATAATTTTTCTGTTAATCTGTTTGTTCATTTCGTGCTTTTTAATTCAATTCAATTTCACAATAATTAATGAAAAAAGTCTGGAAGGTAATGTTCAAAATAAATCAGAGGTACACTTTAAATTGGCAGATTGGTGGACATGCAAATTTCAAAATGATTACGAGGACTGGTACAATGAAAATTTTGGATTTAGTAAATTATTGATTAGAGTAAATAACCAATTATTATATTCCATGCTGGATGTTTCAAAGGCGCGGGAAGTACTTGTTGGGAAAGGCGGCCATCTATTTTATGAGAATTACATTAATGAATACACGGGTAATAATTATGTTGGGGAGGATGCGATCGATCTGTTTAAATTCCATTTGGAAAAGATACAGGATACTTTAGCGAAGGAAGGCATTACATTAATAACCACTTTTGCCGCCGGACCAGCATCTTATTTTCCTGAAGACATTCCTGCAAAATGGGGAGCAGAAGGTTTCAATTCAATCTATAAGAGTATGTCTGCCAAGTTAAGTAACACACCTATAAATTTTATTGATTTTAACAGTTGGTTTAAGAAATTAAAACCGGTCTCTAAATATCCATTGTTTCCTAAAAATGGCACACACTGGAGTAGGTACAGCATTATTCTGGTAACGGATAGTTTGCTGAAATACATTGAAAATAAGGCAGGCTTACAGCTCCCTAAACTAATGATTAAAGATGTTGTAACGAGTGATAGTATTTTACCTCCTGACAATGATATTTATAAGGTTGCCAATATTTTTGCCAATCGGCTTTCCGAAAAACTCGCCTATCCTGATTTTACTTATCAGGTAAATGAAGGCACTGAGAAGTTTTCATTACTGGGGATTGGCGACAGCTATATGGATATGTTATATTATTATTCAAAATTGACTCCGGCTTGTTTTAAGGAAATGGATTTTCTACCCTATTATCTGGAAGAATACCATTCGGATGGTGCGCCGAACACTTCGATTGAAACAATTAACATTAAAGAGGAAATCCGAAAGCACAAAGTTATTTTATTGATGGCTACGGAAGCAAATTATGGAAGTTTTTACTGGGGCTTTGTGGACGAAGTATATAATTGCTTTTTTGAATCCGAGAAATTGCAAAAAGATGATTTTAGTTTGAGAAAATTCAAGGCAAGGATTATGAAAGATCAGAATTGGTTTAAGAATATTCAAAAAGCAGCTAAAAAGAAAAATATTCCATTTGAAAATGAATTGACCGATGCAGCGATATGGCTTATGAATAATTAAATGCTTGTAATCTCAGTTTAGATTCCTGAAAATCTTAAGGTTCAAACTATCAGTTGTTTATATTCCTGTTATATTATTAATCACTTTTTGGTAGTTAAGTCCATTTCGTAACTTCATTCCCTCAAAAGCTAATAGGGATCAATGGTATTTAGCAGCAACTTATTTCTATGCGTCTTTCTACCTTTTTTCCTTCTGTCTTATTTATTGACCCCTGTCAAGTATCGTAATTATACCATCGTTTTTGCCAGTATTTTATTCTATTCCTGGGGAGCGCCTCGCTTTGTCTTTGTTCTGTTTGGTTCTCTTATTTTGGACTTTTTCATTGCAAAGGCGATTTTCAGAGCTGCACCCAATCGAAAAAAACTGCTCTTGATTTTTTCGATTGTTATCAGTGTAGGAATGATGATGTATTTTAAATACATCAATTTTTTTATTGAAAATGTGAATATCATTTTGAGAATTACGGACACGAACGAATTGAATTTGATGAAGGTCGTTTTACCAATTGGCATTTCCTTTTTTACATTTCATCAGTTAAGTTATATCATTGACATATACCGGAGTGTGAAGGAGCCAATGAACAGATTGATCGATTATGTGCTCTATATTTTATTATTCCCGCAATTGATTGCAGGGCCTATTATCAGGTTCAATGAAATAGCCGATCAGATAAAGGACCGGAGATCGCAGGAAACGATCGATAACAAACTGCTGGGCCTTTATCGGTTTATAATCGGGCTGTCAAAAAAAGTTATTATCGCCAATGCCATGGCAGTCATAGCAGATGAATATTTTAATAAAGCAACATCCGACCTTTCAACTGTTCAGGCTTGGGTGGGGGTTATTGCCTACACTTTGCAGATTTATTTTGACTTTAGCGGGTATTCAGACATGGCCATTGGTTTGGCAAGGATGATGGGTTTTATTTTTCCTGAAAATTTTAATAATCCCTATATAGCCGAGAGCATAACTGATTTCTGGAGAAGGTGGCACATCACCTTAAGCCGTTGGATGCGTGACTACCTGTATATTCCGCTGGGCGGAAATAAGGTTCCAGCCAAACGCATGTACATGAATTTATGGATCGTGTTTTTGATTTCCGGATTATGGCACGGAGCATCATGGAATTTTATCGTATGGGGCATTTTTCATGGAACTTTCCTGATTTTGGACAGACTATTTTTTATCCGGCTATTATCGGGTTGGATTAAGCCGCTTCGGATTATGATAACCTTTCTCCTGGTCATGATTGGATGGGTATTTTTCAGATCAGGCACTTTATCTCAGGCAATTGATTACCTCGGTGTAATGTTTTCCTTTTGTGGTGACTTATCTGTTCATTTGAGTTCGCGATTTATTATTCTCGCCATTTTAGGCTTACTGTTTTCATTTATAGGAACAGTGAAGAAAATCGAAGAACAGCAGTTAAAACTTTATTCACAGCTGACATCGGTTAATTTTGTTTGTCTTTCAGCTATATGCGCGTTACTATTTGTATGGAATTTGGCGGAAGTTACTTCCACTGGTTTTAACCCCTTTATTTATTTTAGATTTTAAAAATGTTACTTAAAGCTAAATATGGTGTTTTTGGTTTATTCCTGATTTTAATTTGTTTACCAGTCGCTCAGCAGAAATTAAAGCTTTTTAAACTCAACCCAATTGTTGGAGATTTTACCATACCAGATAAACCCATTCGTAATCTTCAAACCTTATGGAGTGGGGAATACCAGGAAAATTACAATGACTATTACAAATACAAAGTAGGATTCAGAGAAATTCTGGTAAGAATTTACAATCAGATTTCATTTTCCTTATACGATGAGGTGCATGTCTCAAATGTATTGGTAGGAAAGGACAATCAATTGTATCAGGATTTTTACATTGATGCATTTCTTGGGAAGGATTTTGTAGGTGAAAAAAAGGTAGATGAAGTTTGCTTCAAATTAAAGAAAATTCAGGACACCTTGAACAGGAAAGGAATTCATTTGTTGGTGATACTGGCACCTGGTAAAGCCGATTATTTTCCTGAATTCATTCCGGATGGCTATAAGGATGGTATGAAACAGCAATTACCAACAAATTACCAGGCTTACAGCAAGGCATTGCGAACTGACAATGTAAATTGTATGGATTTCAAT
>Ga0206823_1051_pt1 | contig 33585 bp, 25 predicted proteins | sample Alteio_BWOrgCont_81_FD_152868 | JGI IMG/M metagenome (GOLD analysis project Ga0206823, IMG submission 152868) | Enriched cells from forest soil in Barre Woods Harvard Forest LTER site, Petersham, Massachusetts, United States -... | ecosystem: Environmental > Terrestrial > Soil > Temperate forest >...
CTTAAGAAAAGATCGGTATGGAAATGGTAATTCTCCCCGGTTTCACAAACGATGGCCTTTATGTGGATGTCGACTTTTCTTTTAACTGCTAAATATTTATTTTCTGAAATTCGCTTTTCAACCTCAGAAATTCTGATTCCAATCTCTGCCCGTTCAATTCGTTTTTCATTTTCTGTAATTGCAATGATCAGTGACTGCCTTAGTTTTTCTTCCCATATACTTTGACTCATTACGAGTTCAAAATCCATTTCCCATACTTTACAACCGTACGTCGTATTGTACCGGTGTTCACCGTTTGAACTGGTTATGAGAAGCTGAATATTCTGAGAAATGGACTCGCCGATGTCGCATTTTGACAAGTTACGTCCCTCAAAAAAACGGGAAAGGGCAAGAGGGTATTTGTAATAGATATTACTCATTGTTTAACGGATCACTTCCAATGTTGTACTTCCCTTAGGCTTATGAAGAAGTAAGGGTATTGAATATTGAGTTTTCTCGGCGGGATTTTTAAAACGCAATGCCGGTTCGCCGTTAAGTTTTTGCAAGGTGATAATTTTCCCATCTCCAAAAAATTCTAATTTAGTTTCACTGTCCGAAAGCATATTCGCCAGTATCATTTCACCCTTGTTCAAATTATCAACAAACTCATTCCATTCCGTATCAGAATCCTGTTGGCTGGTATAGAAAGCTTTATCCAATTCTGAAAATTTACTTTCTGAAATTTTTTTAAATGTATCGAAGTCCTTTTCCGCGAATATTGAATGCACATACTCAAAATAGGAACGGGTTTCAGACTCAATAGAGTCTATCTTTTTTAATTCCTTTGAGTTTTTCCATCCTTTAAGGGAATAGGGTAGCTCAACTTCAAATTTATCGTAGAATTTTAGGTAAGGAGTATGATCCACAATTGCAGGCATGCTATATTCTAATATAGTCCGTTCAACAGAATTGTCTGCGTCCAAATTACGAACTTGTATGGTAATATTTAAGTTTGAAAATTTGCTTAGATTTTCCTCATCTTTACGCGGGAGCACTTCAACTGAAAGTTGTTGCCTGCCTGAAGCAAGCAAGATCTGATTTAAAGGAACCTGACTTGAAACCATGCCATCGAGATTATACTTAACGGCAGGGATATCGTTTATTCTAATTTCAAAACGGCAGTTATTACTTGAAAATTTAACTGAATAATATGGTTTGCTCATAGGAGTCGTTCATTGTTTTACTAATTCAAAGGAGCTCTGTAATCTCCCGTCCCATCTGCCAAATGAGATTTATTTTGATTTTCTTTGTTCTTAGCGTTCTCAGTATTTTTAGCGTCAGCTGTATTGGTTTGGTTGACAGATTCTTTGGATTTTTCTTTTTGTTTATAAAGTTCACTCTTGAAAAGATAATGTGGTTGTGTCCATTCCTTTAAAATCCTGCTTGGTTCTATCCAGGGAATTTCGGGGGGACTGTAATCGGGATCATATGATAAAATTCCATATTTAATGTGAGCCATAAATATGGCTTCAAACAATACTCCGTCAAACTGAAAGGTAGGTACCCAATAAAGCCCGGATTCATCTAAATCAATTTCAAGGCCGGCTCTTACTCCCGTTTCTCCTCTTCCAGTAGCCTCGACGAAAACACCATTTTCATCTGATTTATCACCGTGGTATTTTTGTTTTGTTTTAAAAGTTTGCATTGCATATTTCGAACCTGCTTTCACACTAAGAATTATTTCCAGTTTAATCCCACCCTCTAACTTCGATGTTAGTTTCTTTGCATTTGGAATTACTGTGTAAATGACTTGTTTTGCAACCGTTATACTTATCGTTCCAACTATAACAACTTTAAACTCAATATCGGTATACTTGTTTTTTTGAAGGAAACCTACGACCGCAGCAACAGCTGGTGTAAGAAATTCGGCAGCGGTTGTTAGTATATTCCACTCAAATTGTATTCCAATGAGCGGGTTAGATTCAGCCACAATCTGCAAAACAGTACTTACCTGATGGCGGTGTTCTTCATAATTTTCATCTATTTCAAACAGACCCCAGGATGCACAGAGTTGTAAATTGGGGCCAATTAATTCAAATGTACACGGTGCATTTCCTTTTGCCTCCTGGACAAGCCCATGTAAAAGTTGTTTCATTTTAAATAAAAGGGCAATTGATTTTTTGATACCAATCTCCTGATCAACTCCCACTTCTATAGCATTTGCATCTTTCCAGGTATCTTTATCGGTCCCTTCATAATAAGTATCGAATCCAAGATCATTCATAATATTTACCGGAGAAGCACCTGCAGATTCATGGTGACTGTCTTTAAATTGGGGAACCTTAGGGCTTATGTTGGTCATTCCAAGTTTACCTTCTCTTCTGTCATCCCATTTTGCTTTTAATGAAATATTGACCGCGTCTTCTATATTCGGAGCAAAGGCATCGTTTGGAGCCTGGAACTTTATTCGCAAGCCGAACAGAACATCAGAATAAACTGCTAATGGTATCGTTATCTTGTTTCGACAGGTATCAAAAGTAAATTCATAATATCGGGCACGTATTTGCATTGCAGGCCAGATAAAAAGAAGAAATTCCATTGGAATGTTCTTTAATGTTGGCAAAATCACAAAATGCGGTATATAAGACGAAACGTGGTATTCAAATTTATTGCCTATAATCTTTTTGGTTTCAAAATGTTTTGGTGCTCCTTCGTTTCCATCCCACCAGGTAATTTGCACTTCATGTTCGGCATGATTGATACGTTCAATAAGTGGTCTATCCAATATTGTTCCAAAAGATGGTTTTAAATCTTGTCCAATTAAACATTTATCTGTCGCATAATTTTTACACATAACAACAAATAATCTGTCAAAAGTCCTAGCACCTGATCCTGAGACTATCTCGTAATTTTTGATATTACGCATTTGAGGTTTAGCATCTTCGTCAAAAAAGACATATTCTTCACGTCCATGTACCGGATGCGGTTCAGTCTCTACTATGGTTAGAGCTGTAAACATACAGGGGTCGTATTTTGGCGGGGGTGCAGGAGTAGTGCCGATGACTACTGGTACAGCAGCGTTTTTAGTAAATTTTTGTACCGGAGCGTCCTGCTTAACCCGGATGGTATTGCCGTATATTTTATCTTTCAATTTAAGATTCCGGCTGTTTATTTGAACATTGATTCCCAATTTATTCCCTTCAACTAGGCTATGCCATACCAATTTGATTGGCATCTTAATGGTAAGCTTCCCATTCACGGTTCTGTTATGAATTTTTTCAAGAAAGTGGCCATTCCCAAAAAAAGTAAGGTCCAAAGCATCTCCGTTAAGTCCCTCTGTTTCTATCTCTAATTTCACATTTGCTCCAAATTCAAGTTCAGGCCAGCCACTCTCAGGTATCTCAGCCCCTTCGGTATTCTCATCATAGTAATAGTACCAGGTAACCTTCGTGATTTTAGCTTCGCATTTACCCTTGTAGTGAAAGCCCTGAGGCGGTTTGTAATGTGGTTTATACTGGTAGGCTTCTACCCAGCCGGTGGTGCTGCCGCATAATTTTTTAGGAATCTTGATCTGTATCCTGCTGCCTGTATCTAAAACTGAAATGTCTGTACCCCGCATGGTTGCCAACCATTTCACATTTTTCTTTTCACTGTCAGTGGTAGCAGGGTAATAGCCCTGCTCGGGAACAAATGTCTCAATGTAATTTCCTTCTTCTTCACTTCCTATTTCAACCAGATAAGGTTCAAACGGACTCCCTCTTAATATTTTTAATGAACTTGTGGGTCGGACAAATATCCGGGCGATGCCCTTTCGGTTCGAAGCATCTTCCTGATCAGTTTCACCCGAATCGGGATCCGGGATAAATCCATTACTTTCCACATCAACGATATCAACCTGCTGGTTTGAACCTGAATTATTTGTGTTATCTGGTGTGTTACCCATTGAGTTTAAATTCCATTAAGGTTTACTCCTTTTTCATTCCTGTATTTAGCCAAAGTGGCATCTCCCAGAGGATTCATCTGGCTATAAGGACCTTCGGGGATATTGTCAAAAACATGCTGACTTACACTATCCGTTTGCCCTCCCTGCTTCGCAATGGTAATTTCACCTGCACCGACACTGCAATCGGCTTTGCTGCTATCCAGAAGCGGATACGCATTACCATTATAAATAACTTTTTTAAAATAATCTTTCCAGATCAAGGTAGCATTGCATGGTTTTTTTGTAGTCTTGCATGTTCCAAAATTAAGGGATGCAACTGTTTTTTCATTGTGTGTTGCGACTAGTTTTGAAATTCCACCGTCATTAATAAAAAATTTATTCAGTGTTACAACATGCATTTTTGCAGGGGATGAGCCCTTATTGCATGTACAAGTAGCACCGTTACAAACCTGATATGCACTGTCGTTGGAGTCACTCATCATAAAAGATAATCTTTTTCTTTTAAATAAAATGCATTCAGACTAATTTCCCTGCTCTCGTTATCCGGAAGATCTATCGTATAATGTGCCCTGATCGACTCTATAACACTTGTTTTACTGTTCAATTCATACACTGCATCCAATGTGCCTTTTGCTTTATCCTTATTGTCAACTATTCCAACCGCGATAGCATTTTTGGCAACAAGATCAAAGCCGCTTCTTTCATCTGATACCTGTCCTTTTTGGACTATCGTTATCGTATTTTCGGAATCTTTGGTTTGAAGTATTTTTTGTTCTGTTTTATATACAATTGGTTTTGTAAATGGAATGATAGGGATGTTTAAATCAACGTAAACATTTTTTTTCAAAGAAGCAGGCGTTTCGTACAATGGAGCACAAAAAGCAGTTAAAAATAAATCCTGCTGCAATGATCTAAACAATAAGGTTTTATCCATTAATGTTTTTTCTGCTTTATTCAAATACCAGAGTACAACCTCACCTGAGTGTTTTTCTTTGATTTTTTCTTTTGAAAGCGCCCATCTTTCAAGCATGGCTTGCTGGTTTTTAACTGCAACCATGCCAAAACGTTTATCAAGTGAAATCAGTGCCGGGTAAATCACTTTACCACAATCATGCGCTAATTTATCACCAATATAAGATGGCATTTGCCGGTTGATAAATAAATTATACCTGTCAATTTCCAGAAGAGGAAATTGACTGCTGCTGTCTCGTATTAACGTAACCTTAGTTTCAAAGCTTAAATGTTGATCCTCCTTATTGCCCTGTTTAAACGCTATCGATACTCCAAAAATTCTTTTGTAGCTAAGAGGAAAATCAAAGAAATCCTGAACTGAATCAATCTTCTTAGCTTCTGGCATTACAGCTATCATGATCAGGTTTTTTCATGATGAGAATCGCTATGATGTTTCATTGGTCCCTTTGATTGATGTAACATTGGTCCATCCGTTGTGGAAACTTCATAGTTCTTAACAACAGTAGTCTTGGACACATTTGCCGTCATAATATGTTCCCCATCAACATGGTTCTCAAAGACTTCGCCTGTGAAAAACATGTGTTGTTTTCCAGCCGTACTGCGTATATGGTGTGAACCCATAAGCAATTTTTCTCCGGCATTGATCTCGATATTTTTTTTGGCAGAAAGATAGATCGATCCTTTTGAACTTATGGTAATATCATTAGCATTTGTATCAATAAATATCCTGTTCTCGTGTTTGTCAATGATGGTAATGCTCTCATGACCTTTAGCATCATCAAAAATAAGTTTATGACCACTTCTGGTTTTGATTGCTTTGATATTATTCTCTAGCTCTCCTCCAACTCCATTATCTCCATGAAATATACCGCCTAAAACAAATGGACGGTCAGGATCATTATAGCGAAAACCTATTAATACCTGATCTCCTACTTCAGGTACAAATACATGTCCTCTGTTTTGCTCTCCATTGTCATTGTATCCGGCATCTGGAGTAAGAACCCTTATCCAGTCGGTCATCATATCATTACCTGTTTGCCACAACATCTGGACTCTAACTCTTCCCCAATTCAATTGGGTACCATCCTGATTTACATCATCTGTGTTTTTAACTACTCTTGCCACCTGGGTCTCCGCAACGGGTTTTTCAACATAAGCAGGAATAACAGTGTTTGAGGAGGGAATGGCTTCAAATTCAGCTGAATAGGCACCTGGAAGGTGTTCAGTTTCAGCGTTAAGTGTTAAATTATGTTGGCTGATATGATCACTGATGAGATTATTGAGCGCATTGTGGTGCGCATTTTGTTTAGGGTTCTTGCTGGGGTCGTGATTCAGATGATGCGTAATGCTGGTAACCATAAATTCCCCAAGTTGCGAATCAGTCCCATTTAATCCCTGCGATAGGGTTTTGACATTGATGATGCTTCCCAACTTTACTTTAGGGTTATCCCCGGTACCGGATAACAGAACCATATTTGCAGCCTTTCCTGCTCTTTGCTGAGCGGCGTAGCTATCTATCTGAGACCTGTTATAAGTTCGGATAGATCCTTCCTGCATTTTCTCATGCGGGAACAGGGCATCCGAAACATTCAACGCATGTTGCGTATAGCTATCCAGTACATCAGCCGTTTTCCTAGAACAGTAACCTTCATAATCAGCATTTTCAGCTGAATTATAACTGTAATGCTTTACTTGTGCAGGTATCGCTCTGATCGAGAAGAACATTTTTTGAATGTCTATTTCATAAAATAGATCATGCCTAGGCTGGCTATCTGGTTTGCCAAAAAATAATTTTTCTCCGTCATAATAAAACCATTCACTATATTCAGCAGCCAAGCGGTTTATAAATCTAAAATCACTCTCTTTGTACTGACTTAAATATGGAATGGGTTTTATATTTAATGGTTTAACAACCATCATTTTGTCAGAAAAAGCCGCTTTGGCCATTTTGTCATTAATGATATCTTTAAGTGTTTTTTGGTTGTAAGAAAAATAATCTTCCCCTGCTTCCATTAAGTAGGTCGGGCTATAACCTTTGACAATGACGTGTCCCCAGGCTCCAACTTTTGTTTGCTTAAACCCAATTTCTGACACAATTCCAACAAAGGTATTGTCCGTGGTATTCGATTGCCCAAAACAAATCGTAATGTTTTTGCCAATGTATTGTTGTGATTTTTCTATGCCATTCGTTCCTGGAACCTCCATTTCAGCATAGTCCACTTCCATTTCAAAAGTGTGGTGGGCATTAAATTTTTGACAGATACTAAGCGAGAAGAAGGTATGAATCTTATTCCCGTCTATGGTTATGTCTGTTAAAATATTTTTGCCCTCAAACATCCAGGTAATTATTTCGTAATTATGAATTTAATAAATAAGAAAAGACCTTACTAGTATTGAAAAAAAAGAGAAAGAAAAAGGGGCAGGACAAAAACAACTAAATACTTACATAGTCAATACTGCCCGTGCCCCAATCCTTAAATGTCTATATGATAAAATTAAGAAGCAGACATAGCCATTGAACCAACATTAGGCCATTCATTGGTGTGGATCGCATTTCCAATTTGCATCTTTTCAGCAGACAAAGTAAATTCAATCATCATTGGAAGAGTGCCACCTGCAGAATGTACTTCTGCACAATTTACAATGTAACAATTGCTGATAATTAAGGTTTTCATGATCATCGTAGCATCGTTCGAATCATAAAAGTCTACTTTACAATTAAAACCAGTATTTCCACGATTGGCCATTTGTTCCTGGATTGAAGTATCTGCAGTAGAAGCTAAGGAAAGTAAAATCTGTCCGCCTTTCAATTTAGAAGTAGGTCTGCCTTTCGCATCAACTTCTCTCCACCAGGTATAAGAAGAAGACAATAATTCGTATTGTGTCCCAGTTGACATTGTTAACGTTGCTTTGTAGCTCATTTTTTTAGGTTTTTAAATTGTTAATAATTGTTTAGGTTTTTATGATTGTTTGTATTCTGCATTCCAATTGTTAGAATTAGTATTTTGTTCTCCGCTATCACTGTTGCCTTTTCTTCCATCAAGCTTTATTACAAAACTCTTTGCAGGAAAATAAGGGGATATATGTATATCCAGGTATATGCGGTCTTTTTGTTTGGGATCCTGTTCCAGACGCTGTATTCTGAATTTTTCGATTAATTTATCGGGTCCTTTAATTTCATCCAGGAATCGGGTAATCTGGTCCCGTAAATCTCTTTCCGTTAAAGTAGTCCAGTTTTCAAAAGCACGCCTGTTAAGAAAGTCAAATAACACTTTTGTGATGTGATCGAATACGCGGACAACGGAATAGGTTTGCAAACCAAGATTATCTCCATTAAACAAGGTTTTAGCTGAAAATGCCATAACCTTTCCGTATTCATTCACCATAGGTACAAGCCCCAGTTTTTCAATTTGGGAAATCTCACTTTTCTTAAGGTCAAAACGAACGGCATCTACTTCATTCATACCACCGTGTTTTTTACCTGCAGTTACCTGGGAAAGTAAGGTATAGTACATTTTACCTGCTAAGGCAGACGAAGGAGGAATAAACAAATCTTCTTCTTCGCCATATTTATCCAACTTGCCTCTTCCAACCAACCAGTTGCATGTCATTATCGTATTTGAACGATACACATCACCTCCGGTAAAATTTGCATCCGTAAATAAATCGATGACATCATCCGGTTTTTCTAAATTGGCAAAGTCGGTAACCAGCATGACTTTATTCTGGAAGGCAATTTTGGCCCATTTTTCAATCACTTTGTTAGAACCCATGTATCCGGGAATTACCAATAAAGAATAGTTTTCCCTTAAATCCAAACGGTCAAAATGTTGCTTTAATTCTTCTCCGATATAGTCGATGAAACGGGTATCATCCAGATCTGTTAATTGGTCTAAAGATGCGTTGACTATCGAAATGTTTTTTACTTTGTCAGATTCGGTGTTTTTATAAAAAAGTGCCACGGAACGATAGGCAAGCTCAAGATCCCTGAATGTTTCAAGTGCTTTCCCTAGGTTTTTCGTGAGTGTTTTTTCGGCAGTTTCACCTTTTTCTGCACATTTTTCTGCTATCTCACGGACAGAAGAAGATTGATTCAGTAATTCAATCCATATTTGCAGACGTTTTTTTAATTCTTCGCGTTCTTTTTTCTTTTCAGGATCAGATAAAAAAATATTTTTTCTTGCTTTTCTCTCAGGATTGACATTCTGAATTCCGTCTATAGTGTTTTCAAGAAAGGAAAAACCACCAACTTTTGCTAATTTATCCATGCTTTCAGACAGCAGTCTGGACGCAGCTTCCTTGGTTTTAAATTCTGATAAATCCCCCGTATTCTTTTTTTGTAATTCCACGTTACCTTTTTTTTTGTTTATTTTTCAGCATTTAACTCATTCAGCAGAGCAGTCAAAGCTCCTGCAAGAGCTTGTTTGCGCTCGGGATTTTCGACGATTGCCTTCAACACTTTATTTGTTTTAAATTGCTTGGCTATCCTGTTATAATGTTCAACCTCCAAATCCAGATTTGTTAAATAATCACTTTGTTCGACAATCCGCTTCACGCCAAAGTCTCCCAGATTATTGAACCTGAAATTCTCCGCTTTTAATCCGCCATTATTAACGGTATCAAATTCAACGGTTGCCTGAGGTTTAAAATGCCCGAATACTTCTTCAACTGTTTTTAAACCATTCACAACTTCAGGTTTCAAAGGGTCAATGGTTGTCAGTTTTTGAGCGAGTAGCGTCTTGTTGTGGTCGATATTAAATATAGCTTCTGAAGCATCTAATTTAACCTCATTACCACCTATTCCAAATTCGAACATTGCCATAATTACATTTTTTATTTAAAGATATACGAAATTATGAATACTTAGGATGTTCAAGCATCAAATTAATATTAATTAAATGTTAACTTAAGACCTAAAAGCGCAATTTATATGTCGGAGCAGCTATATTTAGGCAGGAAAAATTCATTTTCGGGATATTTTCCATGTTAAATCATCAGAAGAATCTTCTTTATCAACCAAAAGTTCATCTCCTCTCATCAATTCTCCTGTAACAATCATTCGTGCAATTTTGCGCCTGAGCCTGTTTCGGATGACCGAAGATAACTGCCTGGCTCCGTATTTGGGGGTAAATCCGGAAATAGCCAGTTCTTTTTTTGCTGCCATGCTGAGATCGATCTTCATGTCCTGTTTAAGCAAACTTTCAGTAAGAGACCTCATTTGTATTTCCAGAATCTGAACAACATGCTCCTGGCTTATTGGTGCAAAAGGAATGATCTCGCTTAGCCTAGCCAAAAATTCTGGTCGAAAATTCCTGGACATGATGTCCATCAATTCCTGGGACCGGGGAATTACACCTTTCTGGAACTGCTCTGCAACCCATTCACTTCCTAAATTGGAAGTGAAAATAACCAGGGAGTTGCTGAAATCCCCTTCCTTTCCAAGCTTGTCATGTAAAACCCCCTCATCCATTATTTGAAGAAAAATATCAAAGACAGAGTGATGAGCTTTTTCAATTTCGTCAAAAAGGACCACAGAATAGGGCTGTTGTCTTATTTTATTTACCAACAAGCCACCTTCCTCATAGCCCACATAACCGGGAGGAGCACCATACAGAAGAGCTGCAGAATGCTCTTCCTTGAATTCGGACATGTCAAACCGGATCATTGCTTTTTCATCGTTAAATAAAAATTCAGCAATTGCCTTTGTAAGCTCCGTTTTTCCAGTTCCTGTTGGTCCCAGGAAAAAAAATGAGCCGATGGGTTGACCTGGTTTATTGATACCGCTACGGGACTCAATAATGGCATCGGACAACGTTTTTATTGCGTGATTTTGTCCGATTACTCTTCGTTGAAGATGGCTTTCAATGGACAGTAATTTGTCACGCTCCTGTGTTTGAATTTTGCCAATGGGTATCCCTGTTTTGTAAGAAATAACGGCAGCCAGGTCTTCTTTCGTCACTTCCATTCTTTTATGAACAAGAAGCTTTCTGAGTTTTTCCAGGATGCCCTTAAGTCCTGTGTATAACTCATTGGAGGCGTCAATTTTAGAAAGGTCGATCGAATTTTCTAGCTGTACGGCCAGAACAGGACTTAGTTTATTCAGCAATACCTGGTATAACCATTTCAGTTCCCTGACCTTGTCTTCTTCCCCTAATGAACCATTGTTTAATACCGATTCTATTTCCGTTTGAACGGACTCAAGTTCCTGAAGCGAAGTTTCGTTCATCATTTTTACTGCTGCCATTGTCCTGTCAAGCAAGTCAATGGCGGCATCTGGCAGCCGTTTGTCTTTGATATAACGCTTAGCCAGCCTTACAGATTCATTTGTTACCGGAGAGCCTGCTTTTATACCGTGATGCTTTTCATAGCCAACAATAATTGTTTGAATCATTTTAGCCGCGGTAATAAAATCCGGTTCCGATACGGTGAGTGTTTCAAATCTCCTGTTAAATGCAGCGTCCGGTTCAATGATTTTACGGTATTCTTCCTGTGTTGTGGCAGCAATAATGGTTAATTCGCCCCGGGCCAGTTCAGGTTTTAACATGTTGGCAATTCCCGGAGAAGCGCCTCCTTTACCATCAATCAGCGCATGGAGCTCGTCGATGAATAAAATTGCCTTTTCAAATTTCTTTATCTCTTTGATTACATTTTTTAGACGATCTTCTACTTCGCCTTTATAGGAGGCGCCGGCAAGAAGGGAGCCAAGTTCAAGTTCAAAAACAATAGCCGATTTGAGCGTTGAAGGAACCTGACCAGCAATCACTTTACTTACAAAACCATCGACCAAAGCGGATTTGCCGACACCCGGTTCTCCTATCAGAATGACGTTCGGTTTGTTGCGTCTTCCAAGTATCTCAATCATTGTTACAATTTCCTTTTCACGTCCTACGACCGGGTCAGTATTGCCGGATCTCACCAGTGCATTTTTATCCTTGCAATAACTTAAAATTGCGCTGTTTACCTTTTCGTGAGATGTGCCTGAATAGTCATTGTTATTGCCTGCAGAAGAGGAGGATAAGGTGTTTTTAATATGATCGGCATCTATATAATTTTCAAGGATTTCTTTTTCCCTTAAAGGGAGTGATTTCAGCTGATCTTGAGTAAAGGCAAGGTTGGGTTTAACAAGAGCAGTCAATGCACAAATGGAATCTGTATAATCCAATCCTAATTTTAACCTAATATTGTCGGCTTCTTCAATAACATTGATTAAGTCCTTGTCTGCTAAGGGAATTTCAGGAGAAATGCTTGATTTCGGATATTCGTCAATCCGCACTTCCGCCCATTCTGCAATGTAAGAAGTGTCTTTTCCCAGAGATCGGACAAAATCGTGTAATCCCGCATCCTTATGCATTAATCCGCGCAGAAGGTGAGGTCCCCCTATTTTTTCGTTTTTGTTTTCCCTGGCAAATGCCTGCGCAATTCGGATGGCCTCTTTTAAATTCTCACTTATGTTTAAATCGTCGTTCATTGTACTAAGGCTTGATTAAGGAGTATAAAGATTGGGATTAAGTTTTAAAATGTGAACTTTGTACGCACATGGAGAGGAAAATTAACAAAAAATTAGCAATAAAATAATGTTTGATTGCCAATAATTCAATTTGAAACAGTTTTGAAATGGTAAAACATGGCTTTTTTGAGGAAATATAATTTAAAGTGCCTAGAAAAATATATATATCTTTGCCAGCGAAAATTTGGTGTACTAAATCCGTTTTTCTAAATGGGCAGGTTTGCCGTTAAAGGTGCAAATGGATGTTTCTTTTTCTACTGTTCAGGTTTATAATAATTTCCGCTGGAACTCAGGTTCGATTAATAATTTCTTAATTTGATAATGAATTCGAATAATTTTTTTATATCTTATTTATTGCATCCAATTATAGTTGCAGTCACTTCTTTTTTTTTAGTCTTTCTAAATAAAAGAAAGGAATTCATAAGTACCCTTAAGCTGATTTTATTTATTCTTATTTCAAGTCTGGTGGTTGCTCTTCCAGGATTATTTGGTTTTTTTAATTTGTTGTTTATTCCGCTGCTTTATGTTGTTTGTCAGTTCGTATTTATAGTAATTGGTTATTTTTATATGAAAAACACCATCCATTATTTTTCAGGAAAGGATGAGGTTTTCAATCGTCTGATGACGGCTCTTTCACTTATTGCTGTGCTAAGCCTTGGGAGTTTTCTTTTTTCAATAATTTTTAATTTTCTGGGGGGCTTAAGATACGGTTTGATGGCAAGCTCCTGTACCTATACGCTCGCTCTTCCAATTTTGTTCAGATGGACCTATGTGGCGTTGACAAATATTCCGAGTGAAATATACAAAATATGGAAATACCGTCCGGAATACCGCGAGCCGGATTTTACATCTGAAATGATAGATAAAATCATGGTTCTTGAATTGGAAATGACAAAAGCTCCTGAAGACAATGCCATTGTTAAAGTAAGAGCGAAAGCTCCGGTTACATTTATTTTTGGAGACTGGTTCCAAATGTTTCTAAATGATTATAATTCAAAATATTTTGAGTATCCCATTCAATACAAAAACAAAAAGGGAGAAATGTACAATTGGATATTTTACGTTAAGCCTTCGTTTTTGTCAGGAAAAACATACATTGATCCTGAAAAAAGTGTCAATATTAACAAGTTATCTGAGAAAAAGACCATTGTTTGTAAACGTGTGGATAAAATACATTAATTAAAAATTGTAGACATGATATTCCCTGTTAAGAATCTTGCCGTTAATTGGATAGATGGCATGAAGGTAACAAAAGATAATTTTATAGAAACGGATAAACACCACCATGACATAGCCAGGGATATCGTGTCATTGTCTCTCACTGGCTATAATTATGGACTGCTTCCTGCGCAAACTTCAACAAAAGAGGCTTTTGATCTTAGGGTTTCTGAAAACTCTGCAAGCGGGATTCACCTGAAGTTATATTATTGCAATGCGATTACGGTGAACGGTTGCAGAATATGCCTCACAACCGACTCTCCGGTATTGTCCGCGTTTCTTAAAAATGAGAAACCTGTTTTGGATTCCAATAGTGAATCGAAATCATTTGATGTGGTTCTGACTGCGAATCCCTTTGACCGTGTTCCTGCGGGCAATCCTGATCCGGAAGAAAATCCCCCACGTCATCCTTTTACGGATAGTACTTATAAACTTCATATTATTCCCTCTGAACAATTAAATTACGCAGAACTGGGGACCTATTATCTGATCATCGGTAAAGTGAAAAGCAAAGAAGGGTATTTTGAGTTGGAGAACTATATTCCACCCTGTACCGCTGTAACCAGTCACTCGGGATTGGTTGGATACTACGAAAATTTAGGATCATCTGCAGATTTTATCCATAATACTTCGCTTAAAATTATGCAGAAAATTTTTGAAAAAAACAAACCCTCTTCCATTGCAAAAAATTTCAGTATGCTGTGTGAAAAAATTTTGGGGTACACTACGAATCTGTTTTTTCTGTATCGCAATTCAATTCCTTTTACAGCTCCGATTTATCTGGTTGATGCTATGTCAACCCTTGCCAATTTGATCAGGACCACACTGTATTTGATTCCGCCCGAAGAAAGGGAGGAACTTCTAAAATACATATTCGAGTGGTGTGAAGTCACTCCAAATGCGTTTGAGGAGGAATTGGTAAAGGCAATTGATATCCGATATGATCATAATAACATTATTGGATCAATGGACATTCTTACGCATTTCACTCAAATGCTGAGTGCTGTCTGGAATAAAATGAACAGCCTGGAATACATTGGACAGAGAAGAGAGAGCATCGTGGTGAAGAACGAAGTGGTAAAACAGGTTGAGCCGACTAAGAAAAGATGGAGCATACTTGATTAAGGTGGAGCATACTTAATATTTTAAATGGAGCATACTTGATAAAGACATGAAAGCATTAAATTACAGGGAGATTAACAGGAGGTATGTGTTTTTTCTGTTGTTTTTGACTTTACTTCTTTCATTACCTGTTTTATATTACTTTCTTTTCATAAATACATCCAGGCAGCAGATTAATAAAATCATCGAGAAAAAGAATCAATTTGATTTTGTTTTTAAAAAAAGGGAACAGCTGTGTGCAAAAATTGACACGTTGAACAACTTTTTGAACATGCTTAATACCGGACAGATTTATAATGAGGTTGCTTTGGAAAGGACCATACTGAAGTTGAAAAATGATGCTTTACTGGAAATTGAGGTTTTGGAGGTAAACGACCCGGATCGGTACGGGATGTTTAAAAAACTTCTTTTTGATGTGGAGAAGGCAATTGATAATAAAAAAATTCTCCAGCAGGCTATGACAGAGGAGGAAGAACAAAAAAAGAAATTGATGGAATGCATTGAAGCAAATAAAAAAATAAAAAAGGATATAATGACTAATCCATAATAATCAGTAAAGTGGCAGCCCTCAGGTTAAAAATCAGCAAAGAAGAGAAAATGATCCAGTTCGTTTATCTATTGATATTCTGGGTTATCATGGGTACTCTTTTTTGTTATGTCTGTTTCTTTAATTATTCGTTACCTGAGCTCAGGACTAAATACCTGGTTTTGGAACGCATTAACCAGCAAAAAAACATACTTGATGAACAGCAGAAATACCTTATTCACCTTGATTCCTTGAACCGGATGCTACAGCAATATAACCCTTCAACAAAGCAAGTATCTTTTGAAAGCAATATTAACTATGAACTGGACGAATTGAGAAGGATTTATGACAGAAAAAAATCGGATCCGGGATATAAAATAATCAATCAGTTGACTTTTTTTTACAGCATGGAGTTTTTTGATAAAAAGGCCTCCTGGAATTCAACCAATAACAGCTCTTTTTTAAAAAAGAATCTGGAAGATTGTGAAATTGGATTTCAAAAAATACAGGATAATTTAAATATTAAAAATGCACTTTCCGGCGGAGTAAAAAATAAATAAAGGAATGAGTTTACGCTTAAAGGTAATTACTGTTTTCATTTATTCTGCCTTGGCGGTGCTATTATTTTTTGTTGTAAAATGGCTGCATCCTCCTGTAATCAGGGCTTTTGTTTATCCCCGTGAAGTTTTTATTAACGATACGATCCATTATGCTGACAGTACTGCCGGAGTTTCAGAGCGCCTGTGGGAATTTGGCAATGGGTATAAATCCGTTTCGTCCAGGGGAATTTATAAATTTCGTAAACCGGGAAGGTACATTGTACGGTTTACGGGGAACAGGGAATACAAAGACACGTTTTTAGTCATTGTGAAAAAACCGGAATACGCATATGTAAAGGATACCTCCATCGTCATTTATGCCAAGGAAACCGGAATGGTGGGACAAAACATTCATTTTAAGGCATTAGGGCCGGGAATTGAATGGTGTGAATGGTATTTCGGTGAGTCCAGAAGAATAGATGCAAGGGATATTGAAACCTTTCATGTTTACAATTCAGTTGGATCCTATGATGTTAAATTAATCACAAATCTTAATCAACACGTGCCGGTTATTAAAACCATAAAAATAGAACCTTATTACAAAATTCTTGATAACATGTTCAATTCTGATAAGGTTAGTGGTAATGGAGGTGGAGGAGGGGACGATGACAAATTGAAGGAAACTTTGCAGGAAATTGCCAAAGGAGGGGATTTTAATCTTAATTTTAATTACATAGTCAAGAAATACCTGTGTGGGAATTCACATGTAACTGTTGTGGTTAACTCCAAAGCGCCAACTGATTTTTATAGCTATTGTCAGAGCTTGCAGATTAATTCAGACCTTACCATTGACCAGGTGACGAGCAAACTTAATGTCAGAACGAATTGCATGGTAAAGTTAACGATTAAACAACATTGATATTTTATGCGGTCTAAGGTTCTTTTGATTTTCAGTGTATTAATCTTAGCTGACTGTTGGGCATATGGTCAGGTAATACCGGAAATACCTTCTTATCCAAGTGTCCCCGTTGTACCTTCTGCACCTGCACCACCTGCTGTTCCCACCGTACCATCTGTTCCCCGGCACAAGCACAGATACCGAAGGGTGAACAGGTTTCCTGCCAGGTATGAGTATGCAGCCGTCAAAGCATCTTCCGGAAAGCAAAAGCTCAGCAAACCATGGATAGTATATTCAGATAGGAACGACAACATAACCTATTCAGACAAAAAAGCACGTAACCCTTTGGGTAAAGTTTCCTTTTTGGAAAAGTTTTTTGTCATCCATGAAAAGGACAGTGCGGTCGAATTGATAAAATATGCATCGGATCTTTTGAAGCAGGGATCAGTCAATAGAATTAAAACCCCTTCCAAAGTACAATACATCGGTTGGGTAAAAAAAGATAAGCTGATTTTGTCGGAAAATTGTTTTGTCGATAAAACAGATCAATGGCCTGTGAAATGGGTTTCTATGTTAAATGGGACAAGTATTTTTAGTAAAATCAGGAATTATACAGAGGGTAATAAAATAAAATTATATGATGCTCCGGATTTGAAGAATGCTTTGAAAATGGAAATTGGATTTGATGAAATTGTATATGTATTCAAAAAAAATGGAAATAAATTATTGATTTCAAAGGGAGTTCACGAGTCTCCTCAGAATCCCTCTGAAAATATCCTTGGTTGGGTGTCTGAAAATCTCATACAACAATGGGGGGAGCGACTTTTTTTAAACCCGATTTGCAACAATGATTCCGTTAAAAAAACTCCTTTTATTTTTCTTTCCAAGGAATCTGCTGTAGAAAGCGTCTCGGGAAGGTCTCCGGAAAACATACCGTCTGAAGGCTCAGCGGTTAAGCCATTGTCAGTTGATGATGTTTGCAATGTAATTCAGAGCAAGTGGAAAAGATGTCCCTTATTGAAAATTGAAGAAGTCAAAAATAACAAATTCGCTTTTAACCTGATTCAAACAGGCGTAGTTACTCCTGTTTTGGATAAAAACTCAAGTTTTATTACGAATTCTGCGGGAATAAAAATAACTTATTTGAAATTGCTGGAGTTTGAAAATTCTTTTAAGAATGTAAATGTGGTTTTTGAAATTAACTTAAATAACGAAGAAAAGGAATGCATCAATTCAGTTAGGGTTCAGTTACAAACCCTTGATGATATAATACGGGCAAAACAAAAGGAAAAGCGAGATTTTCACATTCGTTACGCAGTTGTGGATGGGTTACCTTCCACTGTAAATGGTGCTAAATCTGAATTTTATGATTCCTATTCAGAAGCCCTCCCGCTATTGATTAACTCCATACAGAACAGTGTAGACCGTGGCGGAGGAATGCTGCCTTCATCCGTTGAAAACGGTTTGAATAAAGCTTCGCAACTGTTTAAAGGGCACGAAGATGAAAATAACATTGTCATTGTTATCAGTACAAAAGCAGATTCAAAGATTAATAAAAAAAATAAAGTTTTGCAGGATCCCGTGTATGATTTGTTGGGTCAGGAGGATGTAAAACCTTTATTTTTTCAACCATACTGCGGGGTTGCGCCGGCTTACTCTGATTTTGTTCAACAGGCGAAGTCAATGATCGAAAGGACTGCTGACAAAGTTACGCTTTACAGAAATGATAAGTTGATTGAAAAATCCAATTACTCCGGAATTTATAAGTATAAAACATTGATGAACGGCGACAGTAATGTTTACTGCCTGGATTTTCCCACAAATGAAAACACACAGGGTTTTCTTATTTTCCCTACCATCGGAAATAAAATCAGCGGTAAATGTCTGTATAATGCATTGGATTCACTGCTGTCTCAAATTGATAAGAGCAATGGGATGGTGCTCGACTCAATCAGAAGTGCCTTTAACAGCCCTCGAGCGCTCAATGTGAGTATAAATAAAAATTTCGCAGGGTACTACAAAAAGATAGATACTTTACCTCCTGATATTTCAGGAATGTTGGGAAATTATGGCTATAATTATTTTATGAATGGTTACAAAACATCTTCCAGAACAATTTATAAAAGCAAATTTTTTAAATGTTGTTTATTATTATCGAAAAATGAATACGATGAAATATGTACTGTTTTTAAGAAGTTGAAATTTGACCAGATAGCTCAGCAACAGTATGATTCTAAAAGTTGTTCAGAAACATATAATGCATTTTTAAAGATACTTGGAGATTATAATAAAAAATATTCACCCGGCATTCCGGTTGAAAACCTGACAATGGGACAGTTTTTCTATAAGATTTGCGGCTTTTATTCCGAAAATGAGCTTTTAAATAAATACAAAGTCAATGACTTTAGTTATTCCTTTATTTTCAAAAATGATGATTTAAAGAATATTGTCGATTATATGAACAGGAGAATAGGTTTATTTTATTCTGTCCGCGATAAAAAAGGTTCTTCTTTTAATTCAATTGGCGATAAATATTACTGGGTCTACGAAGATTCATTGTTTTAGTTATGCACTTGCTGGCAGATGATAAAATAGAAGACAGCGTAACAGAGAACCTCCGTTACAGTATTGAAGAAACAGGAGCCGACCTTCGAGCCGAGGTGATTGTAAGTGGGTTGGTTCGCAGGGGTGTTCCCATCGACCAGATTATTATCCATTCTAAAAGTAATTCCCAACGTCCCTACCGCAAGGAAGTTTCTTCTTTTTTTGTTGAAGTCTCAGATTATGATAATAAAGAGTATTTATTTCTGAGGGCTCACAGGGATGGACTCTACGATGCCTTACCTCAGAATATTTTTCACCAGCCTACGAGAGGAAAGACAGAGAAAAACAAGGAAGAGGTAATTGACGAAATTATAAAACACAGAGAAGAGGAAAAGGAGGCGCGAAAGTTCTTTTTACCGATTGAACAGGAGTATAATTATATAAAAGCCATATTAAATAATTCAGAGGAGGATTTTGAAAAGAATACGGAAAACTCAAAATTAATAAATATTTTTTCAAGGCATTGGCCAATACTTGAAAAGCTGGATACCTATCATGCTTATATATTTCTAAGGATTATTCCCTTAATTCATTCTATACGGAACAACTTTGAGTTGTCATCAAGAAGTATGAGTCTTATTTTGGGAGTTAATATCAGTATTGTCCCGCACAAAACAATAATGAATCATTCAGCGTTACCTGCCTTTAAGCTGGGTGAAGGAGCACTTGGCATAGACTCCATTGTTGGAACTACGGCAAATGATGGTGAAAATGATTTGAAGGTAAATGTTGGCCCGCTCCCTTCAGACAAAATAAATGCATTTTTGAGTGGTGGTAAATACGAAACGATCATTGAAGAACTTATTGGTTATTTTTTCTCCGCTAATTATAATTATTGCAAAGAAATAACGGTCGCAGGTCATTTGAATGAATTTTCTTTGAATGAAAATAAAACAATTCTTGGTATAAATTCCTACATTTAATCGTATACTGTCAATCTGTTAATATCAACCTGTAATTTGCATTAATTGCAGATCTGAGTTCCATCTTTGATTTGACTTCATTCAGAATCAATTCCCATTCCTTATCTTTCAGGCTTGCATTTGTTTTATTATTTTTTTTGAGCAGAATATCAGTGCAGCGAACCAAGCCAGCCTTGGGATGAGGACTGTTCATGATTCCTTTGCGGATTGTTACTTGTTCAATTCTGTCGCCAAGTTCAAACATGCAAAAGGCTTTGATGTCTTCCGGAGTTACAAGTCTGTTATGGGTGAGTATGGCGTATTTATAGGCATCCATATGCCTGGAGGGATCAATATTTTTTTTACCTCCAGTTGTGTTGGTGAGAAGTATTATCGAGTCGTTTTTAAGTTCGGTTCCTTCATAAAGGCTTAGCCGCTCCCCGGTATGTATTGCATTCGCATGAGACGCATTGGTTACCCAATATTCTATTGAAAAAGTTTCTTTAGCATCCTGTTTTTCAATTAATTCCATTGAAATATAGTGGTGCAGATCCGTATTGTAATATTTGTTTTGTTTTGTTTGAAGGTCGATTTTGGCCAATACTCTTTCCAGATCCTTTAAAAGATTTATTACTTTATCCTGTCCGTAACTTGAAAAAATTGCTGCTTCATCTCTGGCAAGCTCACTCAGGTAACTTAGAAATTCTTTTGCAGATCTCGGGTCAAGTCTTTCTACTCCTCCTTTTCTTACTGAATAGGTACCCGATTCAGGCTCTTCCTGATGTGAAAATGGAATTTGGCTATACTTTCGCCCCTTTATATCTTTCAAGGATTTTACGAACAGGAAATATTCGAAAAAATCTGTTTTTATAGGAATTAAATTGGAAATACCTCTAAACCGGTAGGATATTTTTTTCAGTCGCCTGTTTAAAACGGGAAAGGCGTTAATGCAGGCGTACAAATCAAAGAGCGTTTTTTCATCAATATAGGAATTCGGCGAAACCCTTATCCAGGTTAACTCACTGTTGAATTTTAACAAATCCTTAGCAGAAAAAATACGTTCAAATTCAGAAGGATAACATTTTTTTTCATCATTGATTTTTAACTTCTGTTGAGGGTCCTTAAGGGTAACAAAATGACTTTCATACAAATGCTTTATTTCCTGTTCGATCAGGTGCATAACATCGTAGTTGGAGAAAACATTCTGTTCTTTGCCTGAATCCCTGGAATTTTTCTCATAGAGGATACTGTTGCTTGACTCCAATTCAGTAGAATTGATGAACCATTTACTAAAGCGCAGCAGTGATAAAAGCTGTTGCTTGTTTTCTGTATTTTTCAGGTCAAAATAGAACCGAAGCTTATCGATGGTGTCTACCCTGTTGTTTAACTTAAGGCCAAGCCAGATATCATTGTCGGCCCGGATTCCGTTTTCCCCTGTTAAAAAAATGGACTTTTGTGCATTCTTATCCAAGGTGAACGCTTTATTTCCAGCAACTATGTATTTTAACGAGCCATCAACCAAATAAACATTGTCAACCGGAGTGAAAAAGAAATCCGTTGGACTTTCTTTTTCATCATCTGCCTTGGGGGAATAAAACAAATGTGTGTCAAATGCCAGAATTTCCGACGCTTCTGTTGGTTTTGCCTGAACTACCCCATGTGCACAATAAGGTGCAGATAAGAGGTCTGGCGTCATCAGTGTCGCAATTTTCTCAAGAATGCGTTTTTCGAAATTGTAAATGTCGTGATGGGTTTTATCCAGTTCTCCCGCAAGTGCTTCAATCATTATTCTAACCAAAGGGTCTAATGTTTCCGTATTTTTTATACCCCAGATAACGGAAATATTCCGTAGCATACGGCTTTTCAGATCTTCTTTTGTGTCTATGTGGCTACTCATAAAAAATGCATTTGAAAGAAAACTTAACAATTACTTTCGGTGGTACTAATTTAGCCTAAATTACAATAGTTATGGAAAACGATCCTCCTGATTTTGTTTATCAAGAAAACAATTCTTATCATTGCACCTCTAAAAAAGCAAGATAAAAAGAATGAAACAACTATTTTCTAAATTTTCAATCTTGTTTTTGATACTTTTCCATTGTGTTTTGTTAAAACTGGATGCTCAGGAAAGAGATGTTCTTTCTGAACCAGGCAATACTGCCAATAAAATGGATTTTAATACGAATGGCAGTCCTTTTGGCTTCGGATTAAAAGTGGGAGGCAATTCAAGCAATTTTAGCGGCTTACCTGATCGAACGGAGAGGCAATTGGGCTTTTCGGCTGGTGTTTATGCTTCCTATAAATTGAATGCCCGGGTGGAAATTCAGGTCGAAGTTTTATATATGCAGCAAGGCGGAACATACTTGTCAAATGATTCTATGCCGCTTGCAAACAGTGTGAAATCGACAAATAACATTACGCTTCATAATATTGAAATTCCATTATTGCTTAAATACTCTTTACCCATTGGTAAATCAGATATTAAACCTCAATTCCTGATCGGTCCGGCTTTGGGAATAAATTTTCAGGCAACAGATTACGTTGTCAGTAACATTGTTTTTAACAGCGGGCGGGAAGCAATTGCAAACTATCCCGAGCTTGTCAATTCGGAGTATGCGAATTATCAGTGGGGTGCTTATTTTGGTTTTTCACAGACATTTAAAGTTTCTTCCTATTACATGACGGTTGATTTACGATACAGACTTGGAATTAATCCTGTCATCGACCTTGCAAATTTTTACAATCCGGGGCAGAACCTTGTTACCTCAAGGACTAATACACTGTCTCTTAATTTTGCTTTTGGCTTTTAATAATAATAATTAAAAAGTTTTTTATGAAACATTCATTTTTAAATTTAACCGGAATTTCAGTAATGGCAGGAATAGTGATCTTTTCATAGGATCGTTGGCATTGATATTGGCTGCAAAAAAGATACAACAACGGCTGCGGATCAGGTTGCTGCAGAAGCAGCGTCTCAGTTGCAAATTGCAAAAACCCTCGATTCTCTGAAAAATGTGGGTGGTATCATACATTATTCGGTGAACGTTGTGCCTGCAAATCAGACAACGTACGTTACGGGCAGAATAAAAAATGTGAATGCACAAGCAGAGGCAACCGTTACAATAAGCCAATATGGTCAGACTACCACATCCATGACAACCAATGGAGTAGTCTCTTTCCCGAATTGCAGGATCGGAACAACCAATGTGGTGGTTCAGATGAATGGATTCACCACCATTAATTTTAGAACAAGCCTGACCCCGACAGACACGATTTTTAGCGGATCACCCAACACGATTCGTCAGGTAAGTACCATGGTTCCTATTTTTGCAACATCGGGAGCTGGTAATACCGCCCAGATACAGGGAACGGTTACGATAGAAAATGATATGACTAATTTGACACCTGAGCTCGCTCCGGCCGGTACAGTTGTTTCAGCCAATATCAATGCCAACGATCCTAATTTTCAGACCACGTATCTGACCCGGGATGGAAAGGCTGGAAGTATCATCAGTATTGCCTATGAGGATGCCTTTGCTACCACTACCCTGTCTGCTGCCGGAACGTATACCTTGACTGTTCCAGCATCGATCAATCAATTACCGATAAACGTTGTGCTGACGGATGTTATCCTGAAGCAACGCATTTATATAAATAATTACGTTGGAGCTCCTTTTGTTAATCCTTCAGTAGACAGTATTCTGACAACTTTCAGCCAGACGAATCTTGCCGGAATTGACAATACAACCATTCCATCCGTATTCCCGGTTACAGTAACAATTGCTGGTCCTCCTGCTCAAGGGAGTGGTGCGGCGGCAACTGCTATTTTAAAGGCAAGCAGTATAGATGCAGGAAATGGTTTTCAGATTCTTAATCCGGGAGCAGGCTACCCGGCAAGTTCAAACACCATTCAAGTGACTGTTTCGGGTGGAAATTTTGACAATTCGGTTACCAATGCAACTGCTGCGTCTTTGTCTGCCACTTCAAATGCAAATGGTGAAATTGTTGCGATTACAGGTACCACGGGCATTGGTTACAGAGGTATGGCAACTTTGACCATTTCAGGAGGCACCATTTCAGCAGTTGTTCAGCCAAATTATGCGAGCACGATAGCAAATCTTGGAGCAACGGCTAATCCAAGTGATGGTTCCACAATAAACGCGGGTGGTTCTGGTTATGTAAGTGCACCTACTGCAAGAATACTGGGAATGGGAACGGCAGGTTATGTTAATGTAACGACCAATACCACATTGGTTCAGAATGCGGTAGCTTCAATTAATTTTGGGGCCATTGCCAATACATTTTCAATACCTCCGGTTGTGACCTTTGATGCTCAATCTGTTGTCACTGCTACCGCTAAGGTTAATGGAATTTCAGCTGGTCAAATTACTTCGTTTTCAGTTATTAACCCAGGTCAGGGATATGATCCGAATGGTACAGCGCCGCAGGTAACTGTAAATGCGCTTGCTCCGGCTGGCGGTTCCGGAGTTATTGTAAATGCTGTGATGGCAGCAGGGAAATTATCATCGATTAATGTCCTTTATGGAGGTTCTGGTTATGCTAACAACAATGCAAACAATCACGGAAATTATCCAAATGCTTTTACTCCATTTACAAACAGTCCGAATGTCCTGTACGTAACTCCTAATGGTAGCTATGTAAGGGATATGTATTATGGAACAGGTTACCGCCCAACCAATATACAAATTCAATAGTATAGGAAAGAATTCTTTTGCTGTTCTTCTTTTTTGTTTAATTTTCCAATAACACATTGGATGATATGCTGGAAAGAGTAACATGGTTTGTGGACGTTATTTTGCCACTCTCTTTACCCAATCTCTATACGTATCGCGTACCAGATGAACTGAAAGGTCAGATCACTGCCGGACAAAGGGTTGCTGTTCAGTTTGGAAAGAATAAATTGTATTCTGCGTTGGTGAGAAAAATTCATCAGAACCCTCCACTGAAATACCAGGCTAAGTTTATTCATTCCTTGCTGGATTCAAGTCCCATTGTCACGGAAACGCAGTTTCAGTTGTGGGAATGGATTTCGACCTACTACATGTGTTCGATTGGTGAGGTAATGAATGCTGCTCTACCTTCCGGATTAAAACTTAGCAGTGAAACAAAAATTGTTTTGCATCCTGCCTTTGTATCTGCAGAGGAAGATTCATTGTCAAAACCCTACGATGAGCTGACAGACAAGGAATACCTGATTGTGGAGGCGATCGGGTTACGCTCCATTATCACAATGGCCGAAGCAGTTGAAATCATCGACCAGAAAATAGTTTATCCTGTTATTAAATCATTGTTGGATAAGCAGGTGATTATACTTCAGGAAGAACTGATAGAACGTTACAGGCCGAAATACCTGGACTATGTAAGTCTTAATGCGGAACTGAAAACAGAAACAAAGCTTAAAAGTGTGCTGGACCAACTTGAAAGGAAAGCTGGCAAACAATTGGATATAATCATGGCTTACCTCCGGCTTAGCGGATGGAATGATCAAAAAATATCAGAAGCATGGGTAAGTAAAATGGAATTACTTAAACTGTCAGGAGCTTCTGACACAACCCTGAAAGCCCTGGTCAAGAAAAACATTCTGGAATTAAAAGCATTGGAAGTTGGCAGGATCAATAACAAGGATTCAGATCCATCCATCCGCAAAGAACTAAATGAATCTCAGAAAATGGCCATCGGGCAAATCAAAGAACAATTCTCAGAAAAAGATATTGTGCTTTTACATGGGGTTACTTCCAGTGGAAAGACAGAAATATACATTAAGCTAATTGAAGAGGAGCTCAGCAGAAACAGGCAGGTTTTGTATCTGCTTCCTGAAATAGCATTGACCACCCAGATAATAAACCGTTTGCAAAAAGTATTTGGGAGCGATGTAGGAGTTTATCATTCGCGTTTCAATGAAAATGAACGGGTGGAAATCTGGAACGCTGTCCTGGGTAAAAAACTAAAAATTATTTTAGGAGCGAGATCTTCTCTATTCCTTCCGTTTTCGGATCTTGGTTTAATTCTGGTGGATGAGGAACACGATTCTTCCTTTAAGCAATACGATCCTGCACCCCGTTACAGTGCAAGGGATTCAGCTCTTTTTTTAGCGCGCCTTCATCGTGCGAAGGTCTTGCTGGGTTCAGCGACTCCATCCATAGAGTCCTTTTACAATGCCCAGACGCATAAATTTGGATTTGTTGAGCTCAAAAAACGATATGGGGATATTCTTCTTCCTGAGATGGAAGTTGTTGATATCAGAGAGTCTGCAAGGAAGAAACAAATGAAGTCACATTTTTCTCCCCAACTTATGGAAGGGATTTCAAACACACTTAAGAATAAAGAGCAAGTGCTGCTTTTTCAAAACAGGAGAGGGTTTTCGCCTTCGATTGAATGCGATGATTGTGCCTGGACTCCACAATGCAGGAATTGTGATGTCTCCCTGACCTATCATAAAGTAAGCAGTCAGATGCGATGCCATTACTGTGGGTACCGGATTCCGGTGCCTGTTCAATGCGCAGCTTGCGGACTAACAAATCTGAACACAATTGGTTTTGGCACTGAAAAAATAGAGGAGGACTTACGTATTTCTTTTCCGCAGGCCAGAATCAGCCGGATGGATCTGGATGCGACACGAACTAAAAATGCCCATAAAAATATCATCGCTGAATTTGAAAATAGAAATATTGATATTTTAGTTGGAACACAGATGATTACGAAAGGACTGGATTTTGATCACGTTACCCTGGTGGGGATTCTCAATGCAGACAGCAGCCTGCATTTCCCTGATTTTCGTTCCTTTGAAAGAAGTTATCAGCTGATGGTGCAGGTGGCCGGGAGGTCTGGCAGAAAAAATAAAAGAGGAAAAGTAATTATTCAAACCCATAATCCACAGCATAAAATTATCAAAGAGGTGATTGATTCCAACTACCTTGAAATGTATTCCACAGAACTCATTGACAGAAAAAGCTTTCATTATCCCCCGTTTACCCGATTGATCAAACTAACTTTAAAATCCAGAGACCTGGATATTCTGAACGAGAGTGCAGATTTTTTTGCTTCGGAACTTCGGTTGAAAATCAGGTCATGGGTACTTGGCCCTGAATTTCCATTAGTAGCAAGGGTGAAAAATGAGTATCTTAAATCCATCATGGTTAAGACGGATAAGGAGTCCTCGGTACACGATGTTAAATTGAATATTCTTCACGTATCCCTTGGGCTTAAAAACAAGCAAGCATTTAAAAGTGTTAAAGTTCAAATAGACGTAGACCCCTTGTAAAAAATGAATTCAGAAGACATTGTCAAAACACTAAGGCTCACTTCCAGGTTATTGGAACTTCATGATGAAAATCCATTTAAGATTAAGTCATTAAACAATGCTGTTTTTAAATTGGACAAAACAAGCATTGACTTGGTAAATGCTTCAATGGAGGATCTCGAAAAAATCGAAGGAATCGGAAAAGGGATTGCTCAGAAGATAATCGAAATTCAAAAAACAGGTGAATTACCCGAGTTGAAACAGTTACTCGGAATTACACCTGCAGGCGTCATAGACATGCTTGCTATCAAGGGGATCGGTCCGAAGAAAGTTGCCCAGCTCTGGAAAGAGTTAAACCTGGAATCGGTGGGTGAATTGCTCTACGCCTGCCATGAAAACAGACTGGTGAAACTGAAGGGATTTGGAGAAAAAACGCAGGAGTCAGTGAAGAAAGCCATTGAATTCAAATTAGCGAATGCAGGCAAATTCCATTATGCTTCTGTGGAAGACTATGCATTCAAACTCATTGAGGAACTTAAAATGAAATATCCGGATTCCAGGATTTCATTAGCCGGGTTGATTCGCAGGAAATGTCCGGTCCTTGAACAAATTGACATCCTGGTATCTTCATCTGATACAATTGAACTACCCTTGCTTCAGAATGCACCAACCATTCCGGTAAAAATCACTACTTGTGCGGAAGTGGACTACGCGTCTTTGTTATTTGAAAAAACAGCAAATCACGAACATTTATTGTTGGCAGGATTTGCTCCTGCTCAATTTCATTCGGAGGAAGAAATTTATACTTCATTGGGAATGCAATACATAGAGCCTGAATTAAGGGAAGGCAGGGCAGAAGTTGAAAAAGCAAGGGGAAAAAAAATACCGGATCTGATTCAACTGAGTGATTTAAAAGGGATTCTCCACAATCATACCACCTACAGTGATGGCATTAATTCAGTGAAGGAGATGGCTGAATACTGCAAGGAATTAGGATTCGGTTATTTGGGAATCTGTGATCATTCACAATCTGCTTTTTATGCCAACGGAATGAAACCCGAAACAGTATTGCAGCAACACCAGGAAATTGATGACCTGAACAAGCAGCTGTTCCCGTTCAGGATATTTAAGGGAATTGAATCGGATATTTTGAATGATGGTTCATTGGATTACGAAGAAAACATACTCCAATCCTTTGATTTTATTGTCGCATCTGTGCATTCAAATTTAAAAATGGATGAAGAAAAAGCAACCGCAAGGCTGATCAAGGCAATTGAAAACCCATATACGACCATTCTGGGCCATCCTACCGGTCGCCTGCTTCTTTATCGTGAAGGCTATCGCATCAATCATAAAAAAGTCATTGATGCCTGTGCTGCAAATAACGTTGTGATGGAATTGAACGCCCATCCTTACCGTCTGGACATAGACTGGACCTGGATAGAATATTGTATCAGCAAAGGAGTAAAAATTTCAATCAATCCCGATGCCCACGAAAAACTAGGCTTCCATGATATGTATTACGGCATCTGTGTTGCACGCAAAGGAATGCTTTACAAAGAAATGTGTTTCAATGCGATGAATTGCTCGGAAATAGAAACGTATTTAGGAAAAAAGAATAATAAGGTTTAGGAAAAAGATTCAGATTAAGCATTTGGGATTTAGCCGAGGCAGATACCTCACCGTTGGGGAGGGGGAGATTCATTTCTTGATTAAAAAAAATATCCAAATCTAATTTCCTTATCTTAGATAACGAATGCCGCTATTGAACACCATAGCATCCTGGTGGATGCGAAAAAGAATGCACCAGATTGAATTGTTCATGAAGTATCCTCATGATGTTCAGGAGGAATGGTTTAAAATTCTCATTTCATCTGGAAAGGATACGGAGTGGGGAAGGAAATTTGATTATTCTTCGATCGATAACTACCGGCAGTTCAATCAGCGTGTGCCCATTCAGGATTATGAAACATTAAAGCCCTTTATTGAAAGGGCGCGCATGGGAGAGCAAAATATTTTGTGGCCAGGAGAAATTAAATGGTTTGCAAAATCTTCTGGTACTACTTCTGACAAAAGTAAATTTATCCCTGTCAGCGAAGAAGCACTGGAGGAGTGCCACTATAATGGAGGTCGTGACATGCTGGCCATTCATTGTACAAATCATCCGGATACAAAATTATTTACTGGAAAAAATCTTGGATTGACCGGTTCTTATAAAGTTGATCACTTGAATGAATACGATTCATACAGTGGTGACCTTTCTGCAATCGTTGTGCAAAACCTTCCTTTGTGGGCTGAGTTTTTTTGCTCTACAGATTTATCAATTGCCCTTATGTCAGAATGGGAGGAAAAACTTGAAAAAATTGCCAGGGCAACGATGCAGGAAAACATTACCAGTCTGGCTGGAGTTCCATCCTGGCTGCTTGTTCTGTTGAAACGGATACTTGATCTGAGCGGTAAAAAAATAATTGGGGAAGTTTGGCCCAACCTGGAAGTTTTTTTTCATGGCGGTGTTAATTTCCTCCCTTATAAAGAACAATTTAAGACAATATTTCATTCTGATAAGGTCTGTTATACGGAACTCTACAATGCTTCCGAAGGATTTTTTGGAATACAGGATCAGGCGGAATCAGATGATTTATTGTTAATGCTGGATTATGGTATTTATTATGAGTTTATTAAAATGGATCAATCAGGGGAAAATAATCAGGCAATTCCCTTGTCAGAGGTTGAGTTGAATAAAAACTATGCCATTGTCATCACAACAAATGCCGGTCTTTGGAGGTATAAACTTGGTGATACAATAAAGTTTACCTCTCTCCAGCCGTTCAGGTTCAGAATTACAGGAAGGACCAAACATTTTATAAATGCATTTGGAGAAGAATTGATCATTGATAATGCAGATAATGGCCTTAAGATCGCATGTGAAAAAATGGGTTCTTTGATAAAGGAATACACAGCAGCTCCGTATTATATGAGCAATTTGGCAACAGGGGCCCATGAGTGGTTAATTGAATTTGAGAAAGATCCGGAGGATATTGGATATTTTGCTGAGGTTTTTGATAATGCATTGAAATCTCTTAATTCTGATTATGAAGCCAAACGTTACAATAATTTAATTTTAAAACTTCCGTTAATACACATTGCCCGGAAAAATTTATTTTATGATTGGATGAAAAGCCGTGACAAACTCGGGGCACAAAATAAGGTGCCTCGCTTATCAAATAACAGGGTGTACCTGGACGAACTTTTAAAACTGAATAATGCAGGTTAGAAAATTGCTTCCACTGATGTTTACCCTTTTGTTGCTTGCATTGCAGTCAGGCAACCTGGTTTTTATAAAATCGCTTCCGGTCAAAGGTGATCAAATAAGCACTGACAATCTCTCCAATGTTTATGTGATAAATTTTGATGTTCTTCAGAAATTTGACCCGAAGGGAAATCTGCTCAAAACATACAGCAATAAGAATTTTGGGAAAATAAGTTCCATTGATGCAAGCAACCCGATGAAGTTAATTTTATTTTATCGAAACTTTTTGCAGGTTGTTTTTCTGGATAATACATTGGCCCAAAATGGAGATCCGATATCACTGGAGGAACTTGGCTATCCCCAGGCTCAGTTAATTTGCGCTTCTCATGATAATGGAATGTGGGTCTATGATCAACAGAATTTTGAACTCATACGGTTTGATCAAAACCTTTTACTTGTTAATCAAACGGGGAATCTGGCACAATTACTATCGATTGATTTTAAACCGCAGTCTATGCTTGAATATGATAACCGGTTGTATGTGAACAATCCTACTGTTGGAATCCTTGTATTTGATATTTTTGGCAATTATTATAAAACAATACCATTGCCGGGAATCTACGATTTTCAATTTAAGGAGGATGAATTGGTTTATTATAAAGATGGGAAATTAAACACCTTTCATTTAAAAACATTGGAACAAACAGAAACGAAGCTTCCGGATTCTACGGCTGTTTCAGTTCATATTTCAAATGACAGGTTGTACGTATTAACAAGGGAAGCACTCGGAATTTACACTATAAACTTCCAGAAATAAAAGCCATTAAAGCAAGCCAGTATTCACCTTCATTTTTATTCTCTTTCCATAAAGAGCTGGCCCCATGTTGTCCTTCTCCATAGGAAGGAATAAATTGTGTTTTCTTTCTTGATTTAATGTTTTGAATAAGATAGCTCGTTTCCGCTGATTCTGATTTAGTGGAAGTGACGAATACGGGCTTGTCCAGGGTAGAAATAGAATTTTTAATGTTCAGTTTATTCCCAAAGTATTCTCCCGGGCTAAAAGCGATAACTGCTTTAACTTTACTGTTGCTGCTTGCTATTTTGAGCGCCAGGGAAGCGGAATAGGAACTTCCTACCAGAACAACCTGTTTTTTGCTCTTCATGAAAATAAAATTAACCGCGCTTACAATATCCTGCTCTGCGTCGATATAATCTGTTGATTTATGAAGACTCTTCGCCAAAACGGCCGTTTCATTTCTGACGCCTCTGATTTCATTACCGGCCCTGAGGTCTATGGAGATGCAATTGAATCCAAGTTTGCAAAGCCGGTTTGCCGTTTCCATATATTCTGCCCGGCTCGACCCTGCCTGATGACAGAGGATCATATAGGGCAAAGTATCCTGAATCAGGTATAAATCAGCAGTAATAATTACCGGATCTTTTCCGTTCGGGATGGTTATTTTTTGTTGGGCTGTAAGCGAGGTTACAAATAAGCAATTGAAAAATAATAAGGAGGTAAAAGTTCGGAAAAACATTCTCTGGCTATTCGGCCAATAAAATCGCTTTGTTATTTACCATTTCAATCACTCCTCCGTTAATTGCAAAATTTTCTGTGACATTGTTTTCATCTACTACTTTGACAACACCTTTTTTTAAAGAAGAGATAATGGGTGCGTGCTTATTAAGCATGCCAAAAGACCCGTCAGCGCCAGGTAACTTAATTGATTTCACCTTTCCGCTGAACAACTTTTTATCAGGAGTAATTATTTCTAAAAACATAATCTATTTAGATTCAGATAACATTTTCTTTCCTTTTTCAATGGCTTCTTCCAAGGTGCCAACCAGATTAAACGCAGCTTCAGGATATTCATCCACTTCTCCATCCATGATCGTATTAAAATCCTTGATGGTGCGTTCAATAGGCACAAAAACGCCTTTTAATCCCGTAAATTGTTCCGCCACGTGGAAGGGTTGTGACAAGAAACGTTGGACTCTTCGTGCACGGTGTACAACAAGTTTGTCTTCTTCGGAAAGCTCATCCATTCCAAGAATGGCAATGATATCCTGTAGTTCTTTATAACGTTGCAGAATTTGTTTTACCCTTTGTGCAGTATTGTAATGAGCTTCTCCTAAAACGGCGGGAGTTAAAATCCTTGACGTCGAGTCCAGGGGATCAACGGCTGGATAGATGCCTAACTCAGCTATCTTTCTGCTTAAAACAGTCGTTGCATCCAGGTGAGCAAATGTTGTAGCAGGGGCAGGGTCAGTCAAATCATCAGCAGGAACATAAACTGCCTGAACAGAAGTGATGGAACCTCTTTTTGTTGAAGTAATACGCTCCTGCATGGCACCCATTTCAGTTGCCAGGGTAGGTTGATAACCAACCGCGGAAGGCATCCGGCCCAGTAAAGCAGAAACTTCCGAGCCAGCCTGGGTAAAACGAAAAATATTATCAATAAAAAATAAAATATCCCTGCCGCCGCTTGATTTATCTTCGGGATCTCCATCCCTGTAATATTCGGCAACGGATAGTCCTGAAAGAGCAACACGGGCACGGGCACCAGGAGGTTCATTCATTTGACCGAAAACCAAGGTAGCCTGGGATTTTGCCAGCTCATTCTTATCCACTTTGCTTAAATCCCAGCCCCCTTTTTCCATGGAGTGTTTAAATTCTTCTCCGTATTTTATTACTCCGGATTCTATCATTTCCCTTAGCAGATCATTTCCTTCTCTGGTTCTTTCGCCGACCCCGGCAAATACCGATAATCCAGCATAACCTTTTGCAATATTATTAATCAATTCCATAATCAGAACTGTCTTTCCAACACCAGCGCCACCAAACAATCCAATTTTCCCTCCTTTGG
>Ga0206823_1052_pt1 | contig 33216 bp, 32 predicted proteins | sample Alteio_BWOrgCont_81_FD_152868 | JGI IMG/M metagenome (GOLD analysis project Ga0206823, IMG submission 152868) | Enriched cells from forest soil in Barre Woods Harvard Forest LTER site, Petersham, Massachusetts, United States -... | ecosystem: Environmental > Terrestrial > Soil > Temperate forest >...
TAGACTATCCTGAGGACTATGAATTTATTAAAAATGTTTACGATATTTTGTATCCCGTTAATCCGATTTTTAGCATCAGAGATATTCTGGATCTTTTACATAAGCAACCTGAATTGATGAAAATAAACGGGCACCTTGCCGGTGTTAATTGGTACAGGAACCACTTGAGCGAATTAAAGACAGTAGCAAAAGAACAAACTAAGGTAATTTCACAGAATGGATAAAAATAAAATAGAAGGCCTTCAATTTCTTGCAACAAAAGTAAGGGAGCATATTATTACCATGTCTGCCGATGGCGGGTGCTTTATTGGTGCATCCCTATCATGTGCGGATTTGATTGTTTACTTATACAGCGAATTTTTAAATATTACTCCCAATAATCTTACGGACTCTGAGCGCGATTATTTGTTCTTATCAAAGGGACATGATGTTCCTGCGTTATATGGCACATTAGCTGAATTAGGATTCATTGAGAAAAAACGGTTAAGCAACCACCTTTCGACTACCGATAGCATCTATTGGCACCCTAACAGGGCTGTCCCCGGTGTAGAGTATCACTCAGGCTCTTTGGGGCATCTTCCTTCTGTAGGTATTGGTGTGGCAATGGATTGCAAAATGAAAAAGCAAACAAATCGCATTGTTGTTATTGTGGGTGATGGAGAAATGAATGAAGGTACCTTTTGGGAAGCATTGCTGGTAGCTAATGCCTACAAGCTGGATAACCTTATCATTCTTGTTGACAGGAACCACTTCCAGGCTAATATCCGGACAGAGGATTTGATACCACTCGAATCTCTTGAAAAGAAGTTCGAAGCATTTAATTGTTCCGTGAATAGAATAAATGGTCACGATTTTGAAGAAATCGATGCTGCATTCAAAGGGCTAAAGCAGGGTACAGGAAAGGTAAACGTAATAGTTGCAGATACCTTAAGAGGCAAAGGGCTTCCCAGTATCGAAGCACGGGCAGACAGGTGGTTTTGTAACTTCACAAGGGAAGAAACTAATGCCCTTATACGCGAACTACACGGAGAAATGAAAGCTAAAATAGAATCAGAAACACTTACAGTACGCTAGTATGACTTACGAGGAAACCCTTACAGAGCTTGCAAAAAATGATGAACGAATAGTAGTGATGACTGCCGAAAACAGGGCGCTCATACGAAATATGCCTAAAATTTTAGGAGAACGGTTTATTGATACGGGCATTACCGAACAAACCATGGTTGGAGCTGCAGCCGGGTTGGCGCTTCGTGGAAGGATTCCGGTGGTGCATGCACTGGCATCCTTTCTTACTATGCGGGCATTTGAATTTATCCGCACTGATGTGGGTATATCACATCTTCCTGTAAAGCTTTGCGGTTATATTCCCGGCTTTTTATCAGACGCTAACGGGCCCACTCACCAGGCTATAGAAGATGTTTCCATATTGCGTGGTATTCCCGGAATGGAAGTATATGCCCCGGCTGATGAGCAAGATTTAGTTACCATGCTGCCTGCCATGATTGAATCTCCCTCCCCTGCTTACATCAGAATAAATCACAGGAAAGGAGAATACCAGCATAAGGCTTATATTCCGGGCAAGGCAGAAGTAATTTCATCGGGAAATGATATCACCTTACTTACGTATGGCTTATTGTTTGAAAACTCCCTCAAAGCAAAAGCATTATTGGAGAAAGAAGGATACTCTGTAGGGCTGGTAAACCTAAGAAGCCTCAAGCCAATTGATGAAGAATTAATCCTCAACATAGCCAACGAAACCGACTTAATAGTAACTATTGAGGACCATTTTTTAACAGGGGGACTGTATTCCATATTAGCAGAGTTATTCCTGAAGAATAAAATCACCTGCAATGTATTCCCGATGGCTTTACGCGAGCGTTGGTTCAAGCCTGCACTCTTAAATGATGTACTGGCTTTCGAGGAATATACTCCTGAGAAAATAGCGGAGCACACCATACGTGAATTTGAAAACACTCTTGTAACATTAAAATAATTAATCATGACAAATAAAATTGCATTCAACGAACAATACCCTGATATTACCAATTCAGATAGGTTATATGAAAGAGCATTAAAAATAATGACACCTGTTACACAAACTCTTGCCAAAGGCCCCGGACAATATGTTAAAGGTGTTGCTCCAAAATACCTGGAAAGAGGCAAAGGCTCACATGTGTGGGATGTTGATGGGAATGAATATCTTGACTACAATATGGCCATTGGCCCCATTTCGCTGGGATATTGCTATGACAGGGTAGATAATGCCATCATCGAGCAACTGAAAGACGGTATTACATTTTCACTGATGCATAAATCGGAAGTGGAGTTAGCAGAAATGGTGCATGAAATAATCCCTAATGCAGAATCTATCCGTATAAGCAAAACAGGAGCTGATGTATGCAGTGCAGCCATCCGTGTGGCAAGGGCATTTACCGGGAGAAAAAAAGTTTTATGTTGCGGCTACCATGGCTGGCACGATTGGTACATAGGTGTCACCAGCCGGAATAAAGGCATCCCGGAAGATGTATCAGCGCTAACCTATACCTTCAACTACAACGATATTGATTCGGTAAAGGAAGCTTTGGATGATGATATTGCTTGTGTAATACTGGAACCATTTGTTTTTGAAGAACCGAAAAACAACTTTCTCCACGAATTGCAAGCGCTCTGCCGTGCCAATGGTACACTCCTCATTTTTGATGAAATGTGGACAGGATTTAGAGTATCACTTGGAGGAGCACAGGAATATTTTGACATAAAACCCGACCTGGCTGTGTATTCAAAAGCATTTGCCAACGGCATGCCCATCTCATTACTAACAGGGAGAAAAGACGTAATGGAATTATTTAACGAGGCCGTTTTCTTCTTTACCACCTTTGGCGGAGAAGCATTGTCAATTGCTGCTGCAATGGCTACTATTAGCGAAATGAAAGAAAAGAATGTGCAGGCACAACTTGCAGCACAAGGCAGAAAGCTAAAAGACGGTTATAACAAAATAGCCACCGAACTGGGAATTTCAGGGTTTACCAAATGCTCGGGCTTTGATTGCCGCACCATCATGACCTTTGATGCAAGCGCCGGGGACCCATTAGTACTAAAATCATTTGTTCAGCAGGAAATGATAAAGAGAGGCATTTTATGGGGAGGGTTCCACAATATGTGCTTCAGCCATACCGATGCAGATATTGAATATACATTGAAAGCTTACGCCGATGTATTGCCATTATTAAAGAAGGCTGTAGAAGAAAACAATGTGAAAGCTCTTCTTAAAGGTGAACCCGTGGAAGCTGTATTCAGGAAAGTAAGCAACTTCAATATGAAACCTAAAGCGGCATTAGCAAAAAACTAAGAAATGGAAATGTTTTCACTGGAAAATAAGATAGCGATAGTTACCGGTGCTTGCGGCTTATTGGGAAAAGAGCATTGCAAGGCCTTGGCTGAAGCAGGGGCTTCAGTCGTTGCTGCCGATATTGATGAAGCCAAGTGTAAAAAGTTTGCTGCCGAATTAGGCGATAAACATATGGGTATCTTTATGAATGTGGCAGATGCCGATTCCTTGCTACATGCCAAAAAGCTAATTCTTGAGAAGTATAAGACCATTGATATACTGGTAAATAATGCAGCCATCAACGACATGTTTGAAAACCCATTACTGGCAGCCGAGCAAAGCAAGTTTGAAAACTACCCTCTTGACCTCTGGGAAATGTCTCTGCATGTAAATGTGACAGGGGTTTTTCTGTGCTCGCAAATACTGGGCTCTGTAATGGCAGAAAAGAATCAGGGTAGCATAATTAATATTGCTTCTACATACGGAGTAGTAGCACCCGACCAAAGTATTTATAAAGACGAAGCAGGAAAGCAGAAATTCTACAAATCGGTTTCTTATCCTGTTACCAAAGGTGCAGTGATAAGCTTTACACGTTTCCTGGCTGCCTATTGGGGAGATAAAAACGTGCGGGTAAATACTCTTTCTCCCGGCGGAGTAGAAAACAACCAGGATGATTATTTCCGGACTAATTACAGTAACAAAACAGTATTAAAAAGAATGGCAACTCCTTCTGACTATAAAGGAGCGATTGTATTCCTTGCAAGCGATGCCTCTTCCTATATTACAGGGGCAAACCTGATAGTAGATGGAGGCTGGACCGCTATATAAAAATTAAGGCAACACATAACAATCAAATCATAAAACATGAAAACAATAGAAATCAGAAACAACAGAAGCATCGGCTACGGTCAACCGGTTTACATTATTGCCGAAATTGGTATTAACCACAATGGCTCTGTAGAAATCGCAAAAAAACTAATCAGCGAAGCTGCCGCTGCCGGCTGCGATGCTGTAAAATTTCAAAAACGTACACCGGAGTTATGTGTGCCCAAGGACCAATGGTATTTGGAAAGAGATACCCCATGGGGCAGAATGACCTATATTGATTACAGGCACAAAATAGAATTTGGTAAAGCAGAATATGAAGAAATAGATTTCCATTGCAAATTGCGCGGTATAGATTGGTTCGCTTCCTGCTGGGATGAAGAAGCCGTAGATTTCATGGAAACATTTAATACTCCTGTCTATAAAATGGCTTCTGCTTCTTTAACTGATTATTCATTGATTTCGAAAGTTAAATCTACAGGCAAACCATATATTCTCTCTACAGGCATGTCTACCATGAATGAAATTCAGGCTACTGTTGAAAAATATGGAACCGATAAATTATTAATAGCCCATTCCACGTCAGCTTATCCATGCCCGCCTAAGGAATTAAACCTTAAAATGATTCAGACCTTGCAGGTTATGTATCCTGATGTTCCGATAGGTTACTCCGGCCATGAAACAGGGTTATCACCAACTGTTACTGCTGTAGCTTTGGGAGCTTGCTTTGTAGAAAGGCATTTTACACTTGACCGCGCTATGTGGGGTTCTGACCATGCTGCTTCTGTTGAGCCACAAGGTATGCAACGCCTCGTAAGAGATATTCGTGACTTTGAAATTGCACTGGGCGATGGTGTGAAAAAAGTTTACGAAAGCGAAATGAGTGCTTTAAAAAGACTCCGCAGAGAAACTAAGCAAACTGCTTAAATAATAAATAAGAAGTGAGTTTAGAAGCTGTCAATATAATTACAACTGCACTCCTCATTGTTGGTGCATTAGTGATTATTATCCTTGAAAGAAAATTTCCTTACCGTAAAGGTCTGCCCATTTTCCGTGATGGTTTTTGGGTAGACCTTATCTGGTATACTTTCATACAAAGTTTCTTCCTTAAGATATTCATCTTCGATGTAATTCTTTTTCCACTGGACCAGCACTACAAGCTTTCAGCCTTACACTTGGTAACCAATTGGCCCATTGTTCTGCAAATCTTATTCTTTGTAGTAACCCATGATTTTTACATCTACTGGTTTCACCGCTTCCAGCATGAGAATAAAGTCTTGTGGAGGCTTCATGAGGCCCACCACTCTGTTAAAGAAGTGGATTGGCTGGCAGGTTCCCGTTCACATATATTCGAAATTATTATTAATCAAACCATAGAGTTTGCTCCTATTATTTTGCTTGGTGCCAGTCCTATGGTTATTCCAATAAAAGCCCTGATAGACGCTCTCTGGGGAATGTTTATCCATTCTAATATGGATGTGAAATTGGGCAAGATTGGAAACGTAATTAATGGGCCGGAACAGCACCTTTGGCACCATGCTGATAAGAAAGAAGTATTTTTTTCCAATTATGCCACTAAGTTTTCCTTATGGGACCGCTTGTTTCACACAACTTATTTGCCCGGGTACAAACCCGATAAATATGGCCTGTATTATGAATACCCGAAAGATTATTTTGTTCAACACGTTTTTTCGGTAAAACGAGTAGATGAAAACAAATTGAGAAAAAATAAAAAACTGAAATGGTATTTCGATTTAAGACCCGTAACCCTCCATTGGATGGCCAAACATTTTCCATTTAAAGAGAAATTTAAAAAATATAAAAACCGCCTTTCGGTTCATTTTACCGATTATAAAACCAGTTGATTATGACAATGTCGCTTGTACGATGGATATACCTCCTCATTGCAGCAATTTCAGAAGTGTGGTGGACATATTCCCTCAAGTACATTGATTTGAAAAAGATATTTTCTACTCCCGTCAAGTCCTATTTTGTGGAGCCGCAACATACCCGGATATTGGCGCCCGCATTAGGTTACCTGCTCTTCGGTATATGTAACATATTTTTCTTCTCACTGGCCATGAAAGAAATCCCAACCGCAATTGCCTTTACCGTGTGGGTAGCAATGTCCATTGTGGGATTAAAGATTATGGATGTTTGGGTATTTAAAGCCTCCTCCTTTAGCAATATAGATCTGCTATACTATGCCCTTATAATTATTGGTATATTAGGTCTTAAGCGGGGGGCTTAAGCTATTGCTTGTTAAACGCCTTTAAACGCAACTTAGTAATTACTCTTTTAGTAGATAGGGAGAAATCTCCTTCCATCATCCAGTTATAATAGGATGGTTCGCTTTTAAATACCTCTGCTACGGGTTTACCTTTATGTTTCCCGAAGTTAAATACTTCAATCCCCTTTTTATCACGAATAATGCGTCCTGCCAGGTCGACACTTTCATTAGCTGAGCTAAATTTTTGAAGGAAAGCAACTGTTCCTTCCAAGGTATCATATTTCTGTAGTTGGGCCAACAATACTTCGAATGTAGCCTTTGCATCCGCCTCTGCCCCGTGGGCACCTAATAAATCTTTATTGCAATAAAACTTATATGCTGCCGCCAATGTACGTTGCTCCATTTTATGAAATATATTCTGCACATCAATAAGCTTCCTACTCTCAATATCAAAGTCTATTTCTGTTCTTAAAAATTCCTCTACTAATAAGGGAATGTCAAACTTATTGGAGTTATATCCTGCCAAATCACAATGTTCCAATATTTTCAGGAATGCAGGTGCCAATTGTTTAAAGGTAGGGCTATCTTTTACATCTTTATCATAAATGCCATGAATGGCGGATGAATCAGGAGGGATAGGAATAGTAGGATTTAGCCTGAAAGTTTCCGTATGGGTAGTATTATCAGGCATTAATTTAACAATAGATATCTCTATAATCCGGTCACTGGCAATGCTAGTACCGGTGGTCTCAAGATCAATAAATGCAAGAGGGCGGTTTAGTTTTAATGCGGGCATATCATTTCCTGTTTTTAATAAACTATTGAAGGGGCTAAGTTATTGTATTTTATTTTGTTCACACCGCATTCTTGTATACCTGCAAATTTCTATACTCAGCTTACCTTATATCCATATTTTCCATCTGTAATTCACCAAAATTATTACTTTTGCGCTCCATTTTATCAGTATATAGTATAATTTAATAAAACTATGACAAAACGAAACATTTTTCTCGCCTCTCTGTTTTCATGTATAACAGTTATTTCTACTGCACAAATTAGCGACCCACTTATACTTATGACAGTGGGCGACCGACCGGTAACACTGAATGAATTTAAGGCCATGTATTATAATAATCTTTCAAAAGATTCACTTAATAACCCTCAGGCACTTAGCAATTATCTAAAACTTTTTATTGAATTCAGGCTTAAAGTAAATGCCGCGATAGACACCCGTTTAGATACAACCACTGCGTTTAAACAAGAAATGGATGAATATCGCCAAAAATTGGCTGAACCTAAAATGCGTGATACGGCTGTACAAAACCAGCTTATCAAAGAGGCTTATGAAAGGAGCAAATGGGACGTGAGGGCAGCGCACATACTTATTAAAGTAGCTCCTGATGCTTCACCGGCAGATACACTGGCTGCTTACAAAAAGATAATGAAAATACGTGAAAAAATACTCAAGCGTGATACCACTTTTGAAGGTGCAGCCAAAAAGTATTCTGACGATACTTATTCAAAAATCAACGGAGGAGACTTAGGTTATTTTAGCAGTATGGGTATGGTTTATCAATTTGAAACGACCGCATACGATACAAAACCCGGGGAAATATCAAAACCTATCCGCACACAATATGGCTATCATATCATAAAAGTTATCGATAAGAAACAAGATGTTGGCCAAATTGAAGTAGCTCATATTATGATTCGCACAACTCCTAAAATGGCACCAGCAGATTCGATAAAAGCAAAAAGATTGGCTGATTCTGTTTATCAATTAGTAAAACAGGGACAAGACTTTGCCGATCTGGCAAAAAAATATTCTCAGGACCAGTCTTCTGCCCGCCGGGGTGGAGTCATTCCATGGTTCGGTGTAGGCAGGATGGCAAGAGTCCCTGAATTTGAAAAAGCCTCATTTGGTTTACAAAATGTAGGAGACATAACAGGACCCGTAAAAACTGCTTATGGCTGGCATATTATAAAGCTAATGGGCAGGAAACCTATACTGCCCTTCGATTCAGTAAAAGAATCGATAGCCACAAGACTTGCGAAAGACCCCCGCTCTGAAGAAGCGGTGGATGCATTGGTAACGGAAGTAGAAAAACAATATAACTTTAAGGAATACCCTGAAGCAAAAAAAGAGTTTACTGCCTGGATAGATGACTCATTTTATAATAACAAGTGGTCTGCAGATAAGGTTAAAGGACATACCTCGCCCTTATTTTCTTTAGGAGGACAAAATTATACGCAAGAGGATTTTGCTCTTTTCATAGCTAAAAACCAACAAACAAACGAAACACCAAAAGGTGGGGCGTTTGCTGTAAGTTTGCTTTATCCTAAATATGTAAAGGAGTCGGTACTGAAATTTAAAAATGAGCATTTGGAAAAAGAAGACCCCAAGTTTGCTGAAATGCTTATGCAATACAGGGATGGAATATTATTGTTTGATATCACTGACCAAATGGTGTGGTCAAAAGCCCTGAAAGACACAGCAGGGCTCAAGGCTTTCCATGAAATGCATAAAAGTGATTATATGTGGCCGGAACGCTGTGATGCTTCTATCTATACTTGTTCTACCAAAGAAGTGGCAAAGGAAGTACGGAAAATGATAAAAGCCGGTAAAACTGACAAGGATATAACTACTGCCATAAATGCAAAATCTGCAAACTCTGTTACAGTTACCAGCAATAAATACGTAAAGAAAGATAATCCGCTGGTTGATGCCAATTGGAAAAAGGGAGCATCAGAAAATATGGACAAGGATGGTAAGATTGTTTTTGTAAATATTAGAGCCGTTCTTCCACCCCAGCCAAAAACATTGGATGAGGTAAGAGGACTGGCAACTACCGACTACCAGAACTACCTGATGGACCAGTGGTTAAAAGACCTGAAAGCAAAGTATCCTGTGAATGTTAATCAACAGGTATTGGCACAGGCCATGCCAAAATAAAGGCACATTTAGTTCTATTTACAGCCGGCTTGAAGTATCTTTAAGCCGGCATTTTTATTTAAAATGACAAATTTGCGGCAAGACTTTTACGGATTCCTGGCACAAACCAGCAAAACTCCCGTTGGGTTAGAAATTGTAAGTGCAAAAGGATTATGGCTAAAAGATAATACGGGGAAAAAATATCTTGACCTTATTTCCGGTATTGCAGTAAGTAACTTAGGACACGGGCATCCCAAGGTGATGAGTGCTATAAAAAAGCAGGCCGATAAGCATACCCACCTGATGGTGTATGGAGAATATATCCAATCGAAACAAGTTCAGTTTGCTAAAAAAATATGTGGTTTACTACCGAAGTCTCTTAATTCAGTTTACTTTGTAAATTCCGGAAGCGAGGCTGTGGAAGGAGCCCTTAAACTTGCTAAAAGATATACCGGGAGAAAGGAAATTGTTTCTTTCCGAAATGCTTATCATGGTTCTACACAGGGGGCTTTAAGCGTGATGGGAGATAGAAAGCTGAAAACACCTTTTAAACCTTTATTGCCCGGTGTACATATATTACCTTACAATAGCCATTCAGCTTTAAAAAAAATCACCCGTAAAACGGCCTGCGTAATTATTGAACCCATCCAGGGAGAAGGTGGAACAATTGTACCTGACAAATTCTTTTTTAAGGTGCTGGAAAAAAGGTGTAAAAGAGTCGGAACACTTCTTATTGTTGATGAAGTACAAACAGGCTTTGGGCGCACAGGTAAACTATTTGCTTTCGAACATTTCGGAATTAGACCGGACGTTATAACCATAGGAAAAGCTATGGGGGGAGGGCTGCCTTTAGGAGGTTTCGTTGCTAACAGGAAAATCATGCAAACACTTTCAGATAATCCTCCGCTAGGGCATATAACCACATTTGGAGGGCATCCTCTTTGTTGCACCTCGGGACTGGCAGCATTAGAAGTACTATTAAAAGAAAAATTCCATGAACAGGCAGCTCAAAAGGAGACATTATTCCGAGCATTACTCAAACATCCTGCTATCAAGAAAATAAGGGGTAAAGGGTTAATGCTTGCCATAGAGTTTAATGACGAAGAATTATGCAAGAAAGTAATTGAAGAATGCCTTAAAAATGGTATTATTGTAGACTGGTTCCTCTTCAGGCCGACAGCTATGCGAATTGCACCACCGCTTATTATACAAGAAAAAGAAATAAGGGAAGCCTGCTTAGTAATATTAAAAGCGATTGATGAAACAATCCGGATACTTACACCTAATCCTCTTTACTCATAAAATATGAATGTTCTCATTATAGAAGATGAAAAATCACTTGCCAAGGAAGTACAGGATTTTCTGAAAAAGGAAGGATACACCTGTGAGTTGGCTGCTACCGGGAAAGAGGCATCGGAAAAAATATTTGTTAATCCTTATGATTTTATTCTACTCGATCTGGGCCTACCCGATTATGACGGGATGCAACTATTAAAAGAAGTAAAAGAAGCCGGACAGGAAGCTGCTGTTATTATTTTAACTGCCCGCGGCAGTACCGATGATAAGGTCAAGGGACTTGATTTGGGCGCAGATGATTACCTGGCAAAGCCTTTTTCATTGCTTGAACTTTCTTCACGCATGCAGGCAATAACACGTCGCAAGCATGGATTGAAAAGAAGTATTACGGAAATAAATGGATTCCAGATTGATTTAACGAATCGTTCTGTTCATTTTAATAATACTCTTATCAATCTCACTAAAAAAGAGTTTGATATTTTGCAATACCTGCTTATTAATAAAAACAGGGTAATAACCCGCATGCAGCTTACGGAGCATATTTGGGATAATGCACTGGAGGTAGATTATGATTCTAACTACGTGGATGTACACATTAAAAATCTGCGGAAAAAGTTGACTCCGTTTGCATCTGTCGATTGGATAGAAACTGTAAGAGGAATCGGATACCGGCTTAATTTAACTTAATCCCCATTTCTACATGAAGCTCTACTATAAGCTAACGCTTATTAATGCGCTAACCCGCATTTTGATAGTAGTGGCATTTTTAATTTTTGTACCTGACTTTATCTACAAAGCAGCCATCCTGCACACAGACGATCTTTTGGGAAGAAAAAAGACAGAGTTCCTGCACATTATGAATAAAATGGGGATAAACCAATTTATCCAGGAAGGCTCCGATAGTACCTATGCTGATTACACCATTTTCAAAGAAAAATATGTTTCTATTGAAGCAACCAAAAATTTAATAAACGATACGATTGTAACCGGGCGAAGAGACATTGAGGGAGATACCGTAGAAGCCCGCATTTTAAAACATTCCTTTAAATATAACAATGCTATTTACCTGCTTGAAATTGGTGAGAGCCTACAATACGTAAATGACCTGAAAGTTGTATTAAGCGAGGTTGCTTTATACATCCTTTTGGGTGTAATTTTCCTCACCGTATTTGTAGACTTATCAGTCATGCAGTACCTGCTGAGGCCCTTGCAAAAAATTGGAGACAAATTAAAAGGTGTCCGGACTCCTGAAAAATTTGATTATACACCTATAAAGACCAATACCACTGATTTCCGCTATCTTGACAGTACTATACGAAATATGATGCGCAAAATTCGCAATACATTCTATATTGAAAAGGAATTTATCGCTAATGTCTCACACGAGTTACTAACCCCCATTTCGATTTTACAAACACGCCTTGAAAATATGTTGGAGGCAGGTAATTTGAACGAAGAAGCAGAAACAAAAATTATTGAATCACAAAAAACGTTGGGCAGACTCTTGCAAATTATACGCGCATTACTTCTTATCTCACAAATAGAGAATAACCAGCCCCCGAAAAATGATATGGTCAATATACCTGAGTTATTAAAGGAAGTGGAATCAGAAATTGAAGTCCGCCTGGCAGAAAAGGGCATCACATTCAATCTAACCGTTCTTGAAGATTATGTATTTGCTCCATGTAATCGCTCCTTACTGTATACATTATTCTTTAATTTAATTAACAATGCTATAAAATACAATACGCAGAATGGCAATATTACTGTCACTTCCGAAAAAAGAAAAAATGAATACATCGTGCATATCCGGGATACAGGAAAGGGAATTGCACCTGAGAACTTAAAATCAATTTTCCACCGGTTTAAAAAGTTCAATAATTCAGAAAATGAGAGTTACGGACTTGGGTTAGCTATGGTAAAAACCATCGCCGATTTTCATGATATGGACGTAAAAGTAGAATCTAAATTAGATGAGGGTTCCACTTTTACAGTAGTTTTTAAAATTGCATGAAAACCGGTCCTGCCTTGACTGAAAAGGAATTAAAGAATTTCCTCGATGAAAAGTATGAACTTTATAACCGCCCCTCATTTATTGAATCTGACCCCATCAGCATTCCCCATAAATTTATACGAAAAGAAGATATTGAAATTTCAGCATTTTTTTCGGCTACAATAGCCTGGGGACAAAGGCCCACCATTATAAAAAATGCAATCCGTTTAATGGAGCTAATGGATAATGACCCCTACCAATTTATACTTACTTCAGGAGCAAAAGACTGGAAACAGTTTAAAGGTTTTGCCCACCGGACATTCCAATACGAGGATGTAATTTATTTTATTCAATCGCTGCAAAATATTTACCTCCGCTATGGTGGGCTGGAAAATGTGTTTTCCAGAGAAAGCAAAAAAGACATAAAAAATGGTATTCAGCATTTCCGGGAGACCTTTCTCGAAATGAACCCAAAAGGGAGAACTGCCAAGCATATAGCTAATACAGAAAAAAATGCTTCAGCAAAAAGAATAAATATGTTTTTGCGCTGGATGGTACGTAATGATAGGCGCGGTGTTGATTTTGGATTGTGGAAAAGTATATCTCCTGCTCTGCTCTATTGCCCCCTGGACCTTCATTCGGGCAGAGTAGCCCGTAAATTAGGGCTATTACAACGGGACCAAGATGACTGGAAAGCAGTGAATGAGTTAACCCAGAACCTACGGACTTTAGATAATAGCGACCCGGTAAAATATGATTTTGCCCTATTTGGGCTAGGCATCTTTGAAAACTTCTAACCGTCATTTCTAACCTTTTATCGATGAAAACGTTAGAGTTAACGAGTGTTATAAATAATATGCAAAAAATTACCCTAAATTTGCTTTTCAGCAAAAATACAGTTATAAAAAACAATTTAAACCCAAGTGCTATGAAAAAATGCGTGTTAATAACAGCCATCTTGCTTGTTGCGTTAGCTACTAATGCACAAGTAAATGATATCCCTATTATTGGCAATAAATTTACTTTTGGGGTCGATGCCGGTTTGTCCCTGCCTTCCAGTGATTATGGTACGGCTAATGCCGGTATCTCAAATACTGAAAATGCTTTAACAGGCTCTGCTAAAAGTGGGTTCTACTATGACCTCTATGGAGGATTCAAATTTTCTAAACTTTTTGGGGTAATGGTTCAGTATGGAGGAAACAGTAACTCGTTTAATACTTCTAATTTGGGCAGTAGTTCTTCAGCAAGTGGAGGGTATACTGTAGCAGAATACCTGGTCGGTCCTTACTTATCCATTACACTGGTTAAAATCAAAATTGAGGCAAAGCTTTTGGGAGGTATGGTTACAAGTAATTATCCCACGCTCAGTTTTAGCAGTTATGGAACCTCTGTGGTAGATGCTTTTCAAAACGGAAGCGGATTTGGGTATTGCGCGGGAGCAAAAGTTAAATACATGCTCTTAGGTGGTGCACTGGGTATTGGAGTAGGATTAAACTATGTTAGTTCGGATGTAAAATATTCTGGTTGGACTGAGACAGTAAATGGGAAAGAAACCAGTAACGGTCCTGTGAAAATGAATATTGGCTTGGTACAGCCTACCGTTGGATTATCATTGGATATTTAAGATACATAACCCATTATTTTATAAGCCCTTATATTAACAACTAAGGGCTTTTTTATTTATAAACGTTCTTTATTTGTACGTTTGCACTAAAATAAACTAAAAATGAAAAAGGGATATATTGTTCTAATTGCTGTTATTGCATTCATCTTGATAATATTTATGTGGGTGAAAAGTGTTTACAATAATATGGTTACCCAGGATGAAGCTGTTACAGCCCAGTGGCACCAAGTGGAAACCCAATACCAACGGAGACTGGATCTTATACCTAATCTTGTAAGTACCGTACAAGGTGCAGCCAATTTTGAAAAATCAACTTTGACGGATGTTATTAATGCACGGGCAAGTGCAACTAAAGTCACAATAGACCCGAGCCATCTGGATGCGGCAAGTTTGCAACAATTTCAACAAGCACAGGCACAAGTGAGTTCTTCCCTTTCCCGTTTGCTTGTTTCAGTTGAAAACTACCCCGACCTGAAAGCCAATCAGAACTTTAGGGACCTCCAAGCACAATTGGAAGGAACAGAAAACCGTATTGCTACTGAAAGAAGGCGTTTTAATGATGTGGCACAGGGATTCAATACTTACATACGCCGTTTCCCACAAAATATTTTTGCGGGTATGTTTGGTATGCAAACCAGGGCTTATTTTGAATCAGACCAGGCAGCCGCCACAGCCCCCAAAGTAAACTTCCCGAAATAATTAGAGAAGCTTTTTTACTCTTTCTATTACTATGTCGTATTCAAATCCCTTTTGAACGGCATAGCTCATAAGTTTTAGAACAACAGGTGAAAACATATCATTGCCCGGATAATTAGTATTGTCCGGTTTGGTTTTTAGTTGTTTCCATTTCTTTAACAGCAACTTATCCAGCACTTGCAGGTAATCTTCATTTGTTATTTCATTAAGCCCTTTTTCAAGCAGTTCTTCCGTGATACCCTGTTTCTTTAACTCCATCTCTATTTTTCTTTTACCCCATTTTTTATTATTGAATTTACCTCTTGCATAAGCTGATACATACCTATTTTCATTTAAAAACCCTTCCTGTTTTAGCTTTTCAATAATTAAAAGAATTTTATCTTCCAATACTCCTAATTCAAGAAGTTTTTTACTTGCTTCTTTCACACTTCGCTCACGCAAGGCACAATATTTGCGTATCCTTAGCAATAGACCTTCATCGGAAAGCCTTTTTTTCGTTCTTTTGTCCATTGATTTTTGTCCTGTAAATGTGGGATAAAATTATTGCATTTTATGCTGGAACGATTCAGAAACCTTTTAGGGTCCAAAAAAAACATGTCATTTCTTGACCACCTTGAAGCATTAAGGTGGCATATTATCCGTACGGCTATAGTACTTTGCATTGTTACTGCAGTAATGTTCTTTTACAATGATTTTATTTTTAAAACGGTCCTTTTCGGGCCCACACATTCTACTTTCTTTACATACCGGGCATTGCATCATCTTTCTAAAGTTTTGCACCTGGGAGTAGATTTTAACATGAACCCAGATATAAACCTTATTAATACGGTTATGGCCGGGCAGCTTATGATGAGCATTTGGGGAACATTTATCGCGGCATTGATTGTTACGATACCCTATATGCTATGGGAATTTTGGAGATTTATCAAGCCTGCACTAAAAGACAAAGAATTGAAATCAGCCCGTGGATTTGTTGCCATCAGTAGCCTTTTGTTCCTTATAGGGGCATTGTTCAGCTATTATATTATTGTGCCCTGGACGGTTACTTTTTTAAGCAGTTTCCACATGAGCGGAGTTGATGTGAAAAACTTTATAGATGTGCATTCTTATATCTCCATGATTACAACATTGGTATTATGGTCAGGGGTAATTTTTGAACTTCCAGTAGTTTCTTATATACTTACCAATATTGGTATTATTTCTTCCTCTTTTTTAAAAAAATATCGCCGCCATGCTGCTGTAATCATTCTTATTGTTGCTGCCCTAATTGCCCCCCCCGATGTAGCTTCGCAGATAATTGTTTCAATACCATTGTTTATCTTATTCGAAGTAAGTATTTTTGTATCAAAATATGCAGAACGTAAAAAACGATTAAAAACCATTTAATATCAACATATATGAATAAAATTCTTGTGACAGGCGGAGCTGGATTTATAGGCGGCTCAATGGCCGAAAAATTAGCTTCCGACAAAAACAATGAGGTCATCATTATTGACGACCTGTCGACAGGGAGCATGAGCAAAGTACCCATATCAAAACATGATAATGTACGCTTTATAAAATGCGATGTGAATGCATGGAAAGACCTCTCCGGTATTATGTATTCCCAGTCGTTTGATTACGTATTTCATTACGCAGCATTGGTGGGTGTTGACCGTACATTGGAGAACCCTGTGAAGGTGCTAAATGATTTGGCAGGTATTCAAAATTTATTAACGTTTTCTAAAAATAGCGGCGTAAAAAGGGTTTACTTTTCTTCCTCTTCAGAGGTATATGGGGAATCCTTCCATTTTCCACAACATGAAGAAACCACCCCTTTAAATTCCCGGTTGCCTTATGCTATTGTAAAAAATGCCAGTGAAGCATTTCTAAAAGCATTTCAACAGGAATATGGATTACAGTATACTATCTTCCGTTTTTTTAATACCTATGGTCCGCGGCAAACAAAAGACTTTGTAGTTTCTAAATTTATTGCTGCCGCTATAAAGAACAAGCCCATTGAATTATATGGAAATGGAAAACAAACCCGTACTTTCTGCTACATTGACGACAATATAGATGCCTGTTACAATGCTTTCAAAAAGAACCTTTATGTAAACGATGTGGTGAACATAGGGGGTGATGATGAAGTAACAATTGTTGACCTGGCAAAGATTATCATTAAACTTACCCGTTCCAACTCTGAAATTGTTAACCTCCCCCCCTTGCCTGAAGGCGATATGACACGCAGAAAACCTGATCTTACACGGATGATGAAGTTGCTATCAAGAGAGCGTACGCCTCTGGAAGAAGGAATAAAACGGATTCTGCGCAATATGAAAATTATCTCATAACCTTGTCTCGGTGAACATACCCGAATCTATACAGGAAAGGATAAAGAAAGAGATAAAAGATTTTTGTAAGAACCTTCCCGGAGACCCAAAAGAATTATATGAGCCCATGCAATATATGCTATCGCTGGGTGGGAAACACATTCGTCCGTCTTTGTTGTTACTAACCTGCAAAATGTTCAAAGGACAAGTGAAAGATGCAATCTCCCCTGCTATTGCCATAGAACTCTTCCATAACTTTACATTAATTCACGATGATATTACTGATAATTCCCCGCTTAGACGGAACAGTCCAACGGTTCATGTAAAATGGAACTTAAATGTGGCGCTACTCAGTGGCGATGCGTTGTTAATAAAAGCTTACAAGGAGTTAAATAAGACCCCGGCGAAATATCTTCCTTCCGTTTCTAAACTATTTAACGATGCTGCCTTAAAAGTATGTGAAGGACAGCAGTTCGATATGAACTATGAAACAAAAAGCAAAGTAAATCTAGAGGACTATCTTGCCATGATAGGCATGAAAACAGCTGCTCTATTTTCTGCTTCTATGGGAATAGGAGCCATGGTAGCAGGAGTAACAAAAACTGATTGTAATAAAATGCAAACCACAGGGGAAAGCCTGGGGATGCTTTTTCAATTGAAGGATGACGTGCTTGATGTATTTGGCAAACCTGATAAAACAGGAAAACAAACCGGGGGCGATATAATACAAGCCAAAAAAACATTTTTGCTCCTTAAAGCATTTGAATTGGCAAAAGGCAAGGCAAAAACGGAGCTTGTTTCTTTAATCCGGAGCGCAGAAATATCTCCTAAAGAAAAAGTGGACGGAGTGAAAAAAATATACAAAGATTTGAATATAGAAGAGCACGCCAATGAGCAGATGCAGCTCTATTTTGATAAGGCAAGAAAATCCCTTTCTACTATAAAAGCGCCTGAAAAGGAAATAATACTTGACCTTGCTGAGGATTTAATTAGCAGGGAACTATAGATATTGAGTAACTCGCTTTTGCAATTCTTAATACCCCAAATTAGGTCTGAGCCATCTTTCCACTTCTCCTATGCTCATGCCTTTTCGCTTGGCGTAATTTTCTATTTGCTCCTTATTTATTTTCCCCAGTGAGAAATAATTAGAATTGGGATGAGCAAAATATAAGCCACTAACGGCAGCGGTAGGATACATAGCCATACTTTCGGTAAGTTCTATACCTGTTTTTGGATATACCTCAAATAAATTAAAGTGCAGTATTTTTTCGGTATGGTCAGGGCAGGCCGGATATCCCGGTGCAGGGCGGATTCCGCGATAAGTTTCTTTCATCAGTTCTATGCGGCTTAAATTTTCATCGGGTGCATAACCCCAAAATTCTTTCCGTACCTTTTCATGAAGCAGCTCAGCAAAGGCCTCCGCCAAACGGTCAGCAAGGGCTTTAATCATGATACTGCTATAATCATCGTGCTGCTTCTCAAACCTGCGAATCAGGCGTTCAATACCAAGCCCGGTTGTAACGGCAAAACCTCCAATATAGTCTACCCTCCCACTCTCTTTAGGTGCAACGAAATCTGCCAGGGCAAAGTTTTCCTGCCCATCAGGCTTTTTAGTTTGCTGGCGAAGAGTATGTAAAACAGTTTTTACTTTGGTCCTGCTTTCATCTTCATAAATCTCAATATCATCCTCATTAATAGTATTGGCAGGATAAAACCCAGCTACTCCCATTGCTGTGAGCCACTTCTCAGCGACAATTTGATTCAGCATTGCCTGGGCATCATCAAAAAGCTTTTTAGCTTCAACACCACGCTCAGGGTCATCAAAAATTTTCGGATAGCTCCCTTTCATTTCCCAGGCATGGAAAAAGGGAGTCCAGTCAATATACTTCGCAATTTCAGCAAGCGGGAAATCAGGCAGAGAAATATTGCCCACCACCATAGGAGTTGTAATATCAATCTCTTTCCAATCCGATTTCATTTTGTTCCGGCGTGCTTCAGCCAGGCTAATAAATTTTTGCTCTGAGTTTTTATTATGATGTAGTTTCCTTAATTGGTCATATTCCCTTTCAACATTTGCAAGGAAATCATTTTGATTGGGAGATAAAAGGCTACTCAACACATTCACGCAACGTGATGCATCATTCACATACACTACAGGATTATCATATTCCTGCGCAATTTTTACGGCGGTATGCACTTTGGAAGTGGTTGCGCCTCCTATCAATAAAGGAATTTTAAAGTTATTCCTTTTCATCTCTTTGGCTATATGCACCATCTCATCCAGCGAAGGTGTAATAAGTCCGCTTACGCCTATGGCATCTACATCTTCCCTAATAGCTGCTTCGAGAATTTTCTCGCAGGGAACCATCACTCCAAGGTCAATTACTTTGTAATTATTACATCCGAGCACAACGCCCACAATATTTTTTCCAATATCATGCACATCGCCCTTTACAGTAGCCATCAATATTTTGCCTGCCACATTTGTGCCTTCGGCTTTTTCCGTTTCCATAAAAGGAGTAAGGTAGGCAACCGCTTTTTTCATTACGCGGGCACTCTTTACCACCTGGGGCAAAAACATCTTTCCTGAGCCAAATAAATCACCTACTATGCCCATGCCTGTCATCAATGGACCTTCTATCACCTCCAATGATTTGGAATAGTTTTTCCGCGCTTCCTCAGTATCTTGTTCAATGTAATCGGTAATACCTTTAACCAGTGCATGAGACAAGCGTTCTGCTACAGGCAGTTTTCTCCATTCTTCATCCTTTTCTATCTTCTTGCCTTTCGACTTAATAGTTTCAGCATAATTCAACAATTGCTCTGTTGCATCTTCCTTCCGGTTGAGCAACACATCTTCTACTAATACCAGCAAATCTTTGGGTATTTCATCATAAATCTGCAACATGCCCGGATTTACAATGCCCATATCCATACCGGCTCTGACCGCATGGTAAAGGAATGCAGAATGTATAGCTTCCCGTACCATATCATTTCCCCGGAAAGAGAAGGAAACGTTACTCACCCCGCCACTCACCTTTGCAAATGGCAAATTTTCTTTTATCCATTTGGTAGATTGAAAGTAGTCGAGGGCATTGTTTTTGTGCTCTTCTATACCTGTCCCGACCGGGAAAATATTAGGGTCGAAAATAATATCCTGTGGAGGGAAATCTACTTGCTTTGTCAGTATATCGTATGCCCTTGTACATATTTCCTTTCTCCTTTCCAGGGTATCTGCCTGGCCTTTTTCATCAAATGCCATTACAATAACAGATGCTCCATATTTTCTTACTTTCCGGGCTTGTTCAATAAACTTTTCTTCCCCTTCTTTCAGGCTTATAGAGTTTACGATGGACTTGCCTTGTGTACATTTTAATCCGGCTTCAATTACTTCCCATTTGGAAGAGTCAATCATTATAGGAAGTTTGGCAATATCAGGTTCAGCAGCTATTAAATTTAAATATTTCACCATAACAGCTTTAGAATCTATCATGGCTTCATCCATGTTCACATCAATCACCTGTGCGCCCCCGTCCACCTGGTCCTTAGCTATAGCCAATGCACCTTCAAAATCACCGGAGGTTATAAACTTTGCAAACTTCTTCGAGCCTGTAATATTGGTACGCTCACCAATATTCATAAAATTACTACCGGGGAAAAGAGTGACCGCTTCCAATCCGCTTAGGTGAAGTAACTTATCAGCTTCCGCCTTTTGATGCGGTTTGGCTTTAGAAGCCGCATGAGCTATGGCTTTTATGTGTTCGGGCGTTGTACCACAACACCCGCCAATGATGTTTACAAAACCATTACTCAAAAAGTCATCCACCTGAACACACATGGTTTCGGGTGTTTCATCATATTCCCCGAATTGATTAGGCAGCCCCGCATTAGGATAACAACTGATATAGTAGGGAGCTTTTTGAGCCATTTCTTCCAAATAGGGGCGCATTTCTTTTGCACCTAAAGCACAATTCAAGCCAATGCTCAAAAGGTTTTCATGCCTTACCGAAGTAAGAAAAGCCTCCACAGTTTGGCCTGAGAGCGTTCTTCCGCTGGCATCGGTAATAGTTACTGAAACCATAATAGGAAGACGCTTACCTGTCTTCTCAAAAAAGGATTCTATAGCAAACAGGGCAGCCTTGGCATTCAGGCTATCGAAAATAGTTTCTACTAAAAGCACATCCACTCCCCCATCCACCAATCCCCTGATTTGTTCGGTATAGGCGGCAGCCACATCATCAAAGGTCACGGCACGATAACCGGGATCATTCACATCGGGAGAAAGTGATGTAGTACGATTTGTTGGGCCTAATGCACCTGCCACAAAACGGGGTTTGCCGGGATTTTTAGCCGTGTATTCATCCGCTACCTTTCTTGCAATTTTTGCCGATTCAAGGTTTAATTCATACGTCAACTCGACCATGTGATAATCTGCGAGCGAAAGGGGATTTGAGTTAAAGGTGTTTGTTTCAATAATGTCTGCACCCGCTTCTAAATAAGCGGCATGAATTTCCTCTATCATCTTAGGGTTAGTAATAGAAAGAAGGTCATTGTTGCCCTTCACAGAATATGCATAATCTTTAAAGCGTTCCCCTCGGTAATCCTCTTCTGTAGGCTTATACCGTTGAATCATGGTGCCCATAGCGCCATCAATTACTAAAATACGTTTCTCCAACTCTTTTTCTATTGACATATCACTTTTAATTATAGTAGGCATTCCACAGTTTGTTCTGGAATTTATTTTGCGGGTCCAATTTCTTTTTTAATTGAAAGAAATTAGCGGCATTAGGGTAACAAGAAGCAAATTGTTCAGGAGTTGCAAAAATCTGATAGGGCAGATAATAAGAACCCCTGGAGGCAATAGCTGCATCAATTAATTCCCTTGTCCATATTTTCGTTTTTTGATTATCCTTTTCTTTAGTTCCCTGTTTGTAATAAATTACAAATGAAAAAACATCTGATTTTGCCCATGCAAGTATAGAACCCGGATCTTTTTTTGCATGGCGTATGGAAATATTAATAACATTCACCTTTTGTTTACGCAGAATACTTGCCATTTTTGGATAAAACACATTGAAACTATCTTCCGGCACAAAATATTCCTGCAAAATATAGGTTGACTTTTTGCGTGATTTGGGTTCCAATTCTTTCACATCTGAAGCAGCTTCGTAGTTGCGCCATTCAACCGGAGAAGCAGCTATATAAGTAACAGGGTCAATCATGTGCTGGCGTATCCATTTACCCGCGGGCCAACCAGATACTACTTTAAAGACGAATTGGTTAAAATGATACGCTTTTTTTATGGGTTTAAGCCTGTATCGTACAGTCACTGCTTTATTAGTTTTATTGAATGATACAAACCGGATTTTTTTATACCTGTTTGGATATATATCCGAACTCTCCAGAACTATCAAAGTATCATTTTTTATCTTGTCAAAATAATATTTCATAAAATCTTTACTTGACATAACTCTATCGTGCCTCTCAACTTTACAGTTATCGTCAAGGGCCAACGTAGCCTCAGTTATTACTCCAAGCCCCCCATATCCTCCAATTGCTCCATAAAATATATCTGCATTTTCCACAGGGCTTGCAGTAGCTAATGTACCATCGGCCAAGACAATCTTTAGTTGCTTCACTGAGGAAATTATAGGGCCTTTTCCTTGGTACCTTCCATGGCAATTTACACTCAAAGCCCCTCCCACAGTAAAATTAGAATATGATTGCATTATCATCACAGAGAGGTTAAATGTGTCAATATATTCCTGTAGCTTTCTCCACCGTATCCCGGTTTGAACCGTTATTTCCTTTTTTTCTTTTGAAAAGTTTATAACCTTGTCAAATTTCCGCATATCAATTTGCATTGCCCTTTCAGTTGCTGTTTGTCCTCCCATGCTGTAACGTCCCCCACCTATTGAAATGGGACCCTTAAAGCTTTTTACGGCGGTTACAATTTGTTCGGTAGTTGTAGGAGTAATAATAGTATCTACTCTTATTGGATTAAGCTGGGTAATATCATTTACAATATGTGAAGTATCCTGCGAAAATACCTCGCAAGAAATTAAACATATAATTAATGATATAATACCTCGTAAATTCCTCATTTAAAATCACTATAAATTAACTTATACATATCCTAACTTCTCCCTCACTCTTTTTAACGTTGTTTGAGCCACCACTCTTGCTTTATCCGCCCCTATTTTCAGCTTCTTCTCTAACACATCTTTATTAGTCATGTAGTGATTATAAAGTTCTCTTTCCTTTTTGAACTTTTCTACTATAGTTTGATATAAAGCTTCTTTTGCCGTACCATAGCCATAACCACCATGCAAATAGCTCTGCCTCATTTCTTCTGCCTTATCCTTTTCTGCTACCAAGCTATATAGTTTGAATACGGTACATGTATCAGGATTTTTTGGTTGTTCTATAGGAGTAGCATCGGTAACTATTCTCATAATAGTCTTACGTAATTCTTTATCCGGTAGAAAAATATTGATGGTATTGTTGTATGATTTACTCATCTTTTGGCCATCAATGCCGGGAACTATCATTACCTGCTCATTAATTTTTGCTTCAGGTACGACAAAAGTTTCTCCGCAGCGGTTATTAAAAGCATTGGCGATATCGCGGGTTATTTCAAGGTGTTGTTGCTGGTCCTTGCCTACCGGTACAAAATTGGCATCATATAATATAATATCGGAAGCCATTAATACAGGGTAAATAAACACCCCTGCATTCACCTCCGACAAGCGGTCCAGCTTATCTTTGAATGAATGTGCATTGGCAAGCATGGGATAAGGAGCAAAGCAGTTTAAGTACCAGGTAAGCTCACAAACTTCAGTTACATCTGATTGGCGGTAGAAAACCGTTTTATCGGTATCTAAGCCAAAAGCTAACCATGCGGCTGCTACCCCATAGGTATTTTCTTTGCGGACGTTAGCATCAAAAACAGTAGTGAGAGAATGCAGGTCAGCAATGAATAAAAAGGAATCATTATCCTTATTAGTTGACATTTCTATAGCCGGCTTAATAGCGCCCAATATATTTCCTAAGTGTGGTATACCTGTACTTTGTATACCTGTAAGTATTCGTGACATTGATTTATAAGTTGATGCAAAATTAGATAATTCCTATTGTAGCTTCTGGAAAGCCCTTTGGCTTATTAAACAGGGTTTAGTTAAAAACCCTAAAAGTTATTATCGCTTCTCTCTTGTAAGCTCCTCAGAAAGAAGCTATAAACATTCGCCAACGGGTGGCAAGGCTACGCATGAAGTAGCGAATGCGATGACGAAAGAAATAAATGGCAAAAGCTGTAAAAACAAGGTAAGTTATCGTCAGAAGATAAAGTATCCCCGAATTTAGACCTTTGGCAAGTTCTCCGCGATTGCGTGTACTGGAGGCTACCCCCGCAGTACAAACGGAACACTGGGCAGCAGTCCATAAGGGCAGCAGCAGGATGATGAGAGACAAATATATTTTAGAAATCTTTTTCACAGTGCAAATATATAACAATCAGAAATTATAGTAAGGAGAAATCATTAGATATACTACTACTCCGGTAGTTGTAACATATAACCAGATGGGCAGGGTCCACCTGGCAAGCTTGCGATGTTTAACAATTTTATTAGTCAGCCCCCTGTAAAAGCTAATAAGCACCATAGGCAATACTACCGCAGCCAATATTATGTGGGAAGAGAGAATAAATATATATACAGGTCTGAGTGGATTATCCTTGGGATATAGGGTTTCCTTGCCAAACGAATGATATGCTACATAGCTCAATAAGAACAGGGCAGAAAGTACAAAGGCAGTAACATTCAGTCTTTTATGTAGGGTTACCTTCTTGTTGCGGATAGCAATATAGGAGCATATAAGTAATATGGTACATGTCCCGTTAAGGGTAGCATTAAGAAGCGGACAGTGCTTTACAATATCAGGCACCGTGTCCGGCTTGGGCATAAAGTGAAGAATAGTAACTACAATTGGTATGGCAATGGTGACGCCGATTATTATCCTGGAAACAAGTTTATCATTCATGGCGACAAATGTACGCTTTTATGAATTTCTTCTCTATTATTTCATATCTCTTATCGAACCATTTCTCTTATAATAATGCACTGATTTCCTTTAAGTATCTTTTATAGGGACGGTTATTAAAAAATAAAAATTGTATTTTGCAAAACCTGCAAATTTTATTTAAAGCAATAAAAACTATTTAACGTCTACTAAAAGTAAAAATTTCGTTAAGTACATATGCCGCCAATACTTAATAAAGCTCCTGTTACTATAGGTACCACCAAATACGAAATAAAAGACGGAATTGTTTATGTTGAGAGACTTGCACGGATACAACATACTATTGAAAATTTCAAAAAAATGATTGCTCAAAGACTCGAATACACGGAAGGGCATTCTTATCCTGTTATTATATTTGGACAGGATATGATTTCGATGGATAAAGACTCCAGGGGCTATCTGACAAATGAAGGCTCTAAAAGTACCTTGTCGAGAGCTTTTGTTGTAGATAAAAAACAGGGCAGGCTGCAATTGAATTTTTTCATCCAAATATATAGCCAGCCTATCCCCACCCAGATATTCGAATCGTTAGAACCTGCCGTTGAATGGTCGAAACAATTCAGGCAGCCATAATATATGGCTAATCTGTATCTTTGGGAGCATGAAAATAAATCCGCCTCAAACACTTGAACAAATTGCTGCCATTATAGGGGCAGAGTTCGAAGGGAATCCTAAACATCTTATTACCGGGCTAAATGAAATACACCGTGTAGTAAAAGGAGATATTGTTTTTGTTGACCACCCAAAATATTATGATAAAGCCCTTCAATCGAATGCTACCACTATTATTATTAATAAAAAGGTAGCGTGTCCTGAAGGTAAAGCTTTATTATTTTCTGATGACCCTTTTAGTGCTTACAATAAGCTTATTCGCCATTTTTCTCCTGAAAGTTTCACACAAAAGGAAATGGTTAGCCCCACAGCAAAAATTGGCAAAAACACAACCCTTATGCCCGGAGTTTTTATTGGAAAAGATGTACTTATCGGTGACGATTGCTTTATTCATCCCAATGTTACTATATATGACAAAACTATTATTGGAAATAGAGTAACCATTCAATCGGGAACAGTAATTGGCGCCGATGCATTTTACTATAAAAAACGAGCAGCTTATTTTGATAAAATGCTCTCGTGTGGTAATGTAGTTATTGAAGATGATGTGGAGATTGGTGCATCATGTACCATTGACCGGGGAGTATCGGAACAAACCATTATAGGTGCAGGAAGCAAACTCGACAACCAGGTGCATGTGGGGCACGACACCCATATAGGCAAAATGTGCCTGATGGCTGCGCAGGTGGGCATTGCAGGAATGGTAACCTTGGAAGATGGAGTTACCCTGTGGGGGCAGGTCGGTATCCCCAGTAATATTCACATAGGTAAAGGAGCCGTTTTATTGGGGCAATCTGCGCCAAGCAAATCATTGGAGGGGGGGAAATCATACCTCGGGAGCCCTGCAAGTGAAGCAAAAGACAAAATGCGGGAGCTCATTACCTTGAAAAAGATTACCGAAGAGAGAGAGAAGAGCTCAGAATGAAGAGCAAAAAGCAAGTAATGGAAAATGCATATATTTGCATACCTAATCAACCACTTTATCATGAAAAAAATTAATACCCTCTCGTTTATTGCCTTATGGTGTATGTTATTAACATTTTCAGCACAGGCATTTGGTCAAATTACCCTTTCCGAATCAGACTTCCCTTCTGTTGGATTAACGGTTGTTACAGACTCCGTTCCATACCCCGCTATAATGCCCGGAGCTCACAGCAACAAGCCTCAGAGTTGGGACTTTTCTTCCTTAGTCAAAACATATCCGCGCACCATTAAATTTGTGTCTCCATCCTCTACAAAATATGCGAGCGCATTTCCCGGAGCCACTCTGGCAGATACAACTTATGGGGTATCAGGATATACATTTTTTATACTAAATGGTTCCGGTTTCTTTGTAGCAGGTAATGAGCAACCAGTAAATTTCGAATACAAAAGTCAAGATTATGTATTTGAGTCAGAGGTGGTCTTCTATCCCCCATTTGAACAAATGCCTTTCCCCGGTAAATATTCTATTACTACAACAGGACTTTCCAGGGCCAGCGAATCCTATAGCGAAGCTATTCCGACCTATTCTGTGACTGCAGAAAGAATTGCGAGTGGTATTACTTATTGGGATACTCTTGATGCTTTTGGGACATTAAAAATGCCCAATAAAAAAACCTACGATGTTCTGCGCCGGGTACATCATGAGCTAGATAACGATACGGTATATATGTACGTTCAAACAATTCTAGGAGGCACTTGGGTTCCAGCGAGCATTACTGAATTTAAAAAGACCCAATATAGTTGGTACTCTAATGGCTTGAGCTTTCCACTGGTTCAACTGAATATGGATACCACCAGTTCTACAGTAAGAAGCATAGTATGGGATACCACGGCCCCTGCGCCTACCGGAATTAATGATATTAGCAATAACTATCATGTACTTGTGTACCCTAACCCTGCTAAATCTGAAATTACTTTCAATACGTTAGAAAACACAGCAGAACAATCTCTATCGGTATACGACGTAACGGGAAGATTATTAGACAAAGTAACCGTAAAAAATAATATGGTTACTTTAAATACATCAACCTACTCGAATGGCTTATACATTTATAATTTAAATGAAGCCGGTACAGGCGCATTACTTGACCAGGGAAAATTTATAATTCAACACTAAAGCTTTATTTCAGAATATATAAAAGGCGCTTAAATAGCGCCTTTTGTTTTTGTATTCAACTCATTTATTTCAGTGAACCCACATCGTCAAGCCTTGGAAATTGCATATCTTTGCTTCGATTTAATTATTCTGATATGTCATACTCGAATATACTGATAGCAATAGATGGAAGCAGTTGTTCAATGAATGCTTTGGAAAAAGGTATTGAACTTGCTAAGGCACTTTCGGCCAATGTGATGTTACTGAGCGTGGTAGATATGACCACTATGATTGATACGGCGGGTGTAGGTGCAGTAATGGATACGAATGCGGAAAAAATATTTCAGGAAGAAGCACAGAAGTTGCTTAAGCGGGCCATGAAAAAATATCCTTATGCTAAAATGACCCCTATTACCGAAGAAGGCATACCCAAAGAAGCTATTAATCCCATTGCAGAAAAACATCACGCAGATTTAATTGTAATGGGAACCCATGGACGAACAGGATTAGAACATTTTTTTATGGGAAGTGTTGCTGAACAGGTTATACGGCATGCAAAAATTCCTGTTATGGTAGTTAATTCATCAGAAGATTAAGGCATTCCATAAGCATTAGTAAGTTTATCCCGTGAGACACAGCTAATCGCGCGAAAACGGCATTCGTGTACTGTTTCTGTTTGCAAAAAATAATTACTTTTGGTTTCAGTTTGCCTTTTCTCTATGAATTATTCCATACATTTCCGGGAAATAGATGCTGCTTTCATAGCGCGTGTAGTTCTTGGGGTTTTATTTTTTCTTCAAGGATTTGATAAGGTTTTCCGATTAGGATTAAAACAAGTTTTCCAAACCGTACATGCCCCCTTGGCTGCTAAGGGCATCCCTGCCTTTGTCAGCCACATCGGCGTATGCTTTACATCCTATGTTGAACTTATTGGCGGGGCATTTCTCATTATAGGTTTTTTGAAATACTACTGCCTTTGCCTCCTGGGGTTTGATTTGCTTTTTGCAGTGATTATTTTTGGAATTATAGAGCCAGTATGGGATATGAAGCATATTTTTCCACGAGTTGCTTTGCTATTATTTTTGCTTATTATACCTGCCCAATGGGATATTTTGTCCATAGACCATCTATGGTCATTGAACCAATTTATTAAATCAACTTTTTAGTTATGAAAATCACCATTACCGATCACCGAAAGATTTTTGCTGTACAAAAAGAATTCAGCGAAATGTTTCCTTACTTACGATTGGAGTTTTACTCTAAACAATATAAAAGAGGAAACTCTTTAGTTAAGAGCCTGATGAAACATATCAGCAAAAGTATTGCAGAGTGCCGTACTAAAAATTCTTCCGATAATATTGAAATCCAACCTCAAACGACTGTCTCGGGATTGAAGCAGGGGTTTAATGATGTATATGGACTTACTGCGGAGGTATTCCGTAAGTCGGGCAACCTATGGCTTGAGATTACCGATTCTACTGACCAGACGCTCGAGCAACAAAATGGAGAAGCAAAAGAAATGAGCAAGTTACAGGGTGTGATGTAATTTAAAGGAATAAAGCTACAATACCTGCTATAATAAGCAACAAAAAGCTGGCAAAAATTTCTTTTCTAAGTTTCTTTTCTGACAGTGTAAGTGCATATATCATTTTCAATACATTATTACTTGTAATTGCATTTAGCACAGCTAAGGTAATTACCGTTGCATCCAAATTCCATTTACCCTGGAAAAGGTTAATAATGAATGGATCAATATCGGTAACCCCTACAACAAAGGCTAACGTTTGGGCTCCATGGGCTCCATATTTATTTACTACGTAAGTAGTTATAAGGGCAAATAAAATAAAGAGCCCTCCGAATAAAACGGCTGTTTTAAATTCGAGCGGGTTCTGATGAGAATCGCTAGAAACCACTTCATTTTTTGTACCCGTGCCAGCTTTTTTAATCACAATGAAATATACTGCAATTAAAGTACTAAGTATAGTAAGGACAATAAAATAAGGCAACAGCCTCATGGCTACTTCCATATTAAAGAAAGCAGCCAGAATGAATAGGCGTAAATACATCATGGTTATAGCAAGAAACATGGCGGCAATTATCCTGTTTCCTGAAACATTTTCCTTGCTTTTTCTTGCTAAAATTACAGTAGTGGCGGTACTACTGTATAATCCCCCCAATAAGCCTGTGAGAAGAATACCTGTCTCCGGAAAAACAAATTTCCTTAGCAAATAACTGAAATAAGAAATAGCCGATACCACCACAATGGCAAGCCAAAACTTATATGGAGAAATACTGATAGCTGCTGAAATGGGCTGGTCAGGAAGCAGAGGGAGTATTACACCTGCAAGAACTAAAAATTTAGCAAGAGAAATGAATTCATTATTATCAAATTTGTGGGAGAATTTTAAAAGCATTTCTTTAATTTCAGAAATAACCAGGACTGTCACAACAATCAAAAGAACTAACCAGCGAGGTTGAGTATAAACCAAAGGGGCAAGTGAGTAGGTAATAATAGCAATCACCAGGGAGGTCATTCCAAACTGCTTTCTTGCCTGAATTTTCTCATAGTAATAAATACCCAATAGGCTCCCGAAGATAACAGCACCAACAATAAATGGCAAAAAGTCCTTTGGGCTTATAACATATAGAATAAAACCCGCAATACCTGTAAGGGTAAATGTACGGTCTGTTCCAAAAACAGATTCGGGTGGTGCTTCTAAATAGTGCCTTCTTTGTTCTAATCCGATTAACAAAGAAAATACAGCTACCAATGCAAAATTGATAAGATCGTGTGGTATGTCTTGCAGTATAGGAGTATTCATCGGGGAGTACTTAATAAAATACTAAGATACGGATTTTGAAATACAGTTAGGGATACTTCATTTTGAGAGACTTTAGCTTTTTAACAATTTCCTTCGCTACAAAATTGTTTCTGTACCATTTATGATTGGCCGGTACAATAAGCCAGGGAAAATCGGGGCTGCACCGTTCAAAAATACTCTCATATACTTCCATATAAGCATCCCAGTTCGATGCCTCCCTTGAATCGGCAAGGTCATACTTCCACTTTTTCTCCGGGCTTGTAAGCCTGTCTTCTATACGTTCTTTTTGTTCCTGTTTAGAAATATGTAAAAAGAATTTCAAGATACTGGTTCCGGAATCAGAAAGGTTTTGCTCAAAACTATTGATGATATCATATCGCTCTTCAAGTCGTTTTTTATCTATTGTTTTGTGTACGGAAGGAACAAGTATATCTTCGTAATGTGAACGATTAAATAGTTGAATCATACCCTTTGCAGGGGCATACGGATGCACCCGCCATAGAAAATCATGCTCCATTTCTTCGGCAGTAGGCTCTTTAAATGCCTTCACCATTATACCCATAGGATTCAGGGAAGAAAACACGTGCTTTATAGTACCATCCTTGCCCGAAGCATCCATACCCTGTAATATAATCAACAGGCTATTTTTCTTTTCGGCATACAATAAGTTCTGAAGAGAACCCATTTCCTCCATAAGAGCTTCTGTTTCTTTTTCGATAGTTTTCCGGTCAATGCTTTTATCGGCGTCAGGTGATGTTTTTTCGAGTATCTTACCCATACAGTTTTGAAATACAAAAGTTCAAGTACAAATATAACTCAAATATCAACTGAAAAATTCCTCCCTCCGAAATGATTTTACCCACTATTTAAACGGCAAAAACTGTCTATTTAACCCCGATTATTCTAACATTAGGCTAAAACTCCTTTGCCAAAATATTAATTTGAACTAATTTAGTAAGCCTAAAAACACTTTAACTATGAAAGCATCCAACTTAGTTTTTGTCGCCTTGATTGCAATGGCGTCGTGCAACAGCACAAGCACCGAGCAAGTACAAAAAATAAAAGACCTAGCCAAGGAAGACTCTTCGAGAGCAGCACAAGCCAACCAAAAAGATTCCATGATAACATCATACCTGAATGACCTGAATGACATCCAGGAAAATTTGGACCGGATAAAACAGCGTGAAAAAATAATAACTATGAAACCAGCTGAAATGAATTCACCAGATAAACAAACCGTAGTAGAAGAGGTGAAAGAACTGGATGAGTGGATTGTGGCTAATGACAAAAAGATGAACAGGCTGCAAGCAAGATTAAAAGGCATGGATACCAAAAACAATAAGCTGGAAAGTTTAGTTGCCCACCTTACCCAGGAAATATCACAAAAGGATGAAGAGATAGCAGTATTGCAAGCCAGCTTGGGTAAGGCCAACGATTCGTTAAAATTGCTTACCTCGAAATTTAACGATAGTATTTACGTGATTAAAAAACAACGCTCCCAAATAGCTGTACTCACTACAGTTTATTATGTAAGTGGCACGTTAAAAGAGTTGCAAGATAAAGGAGTAATTGATAAACAAGGAGGATTTGTTGGCTTGGGAAGAGTAGCCGAAATAAATTCTAATATTGACAACAGCAAGTTTTCACAGGCAAACCTAAATAGCTTGAAAGGAATTTCTCTGCCGGGAAAATACCGCCGGTTTATTACTATACATCCTGACGATTCATATGTAGTTATTTCTAACGGAAAAACCGACTCCATTGCTATAACTATGCCATCTACTTTTTGGAGCGAAAGTAAATATATGGTAGTGGCTACAAAATAAAAGAGGACGGAATAAGGCTGCTATATTGCCTCGTAATACGAATACGAGGCAACATTTTTTATTTAAAAACCCAGGTAAAAGTCCCTGGTAAGATTTCTGTACTCGTTGGAGTAAGACCTGTCTTCATTCTCAATTACAAGTATCTCTTCAAATAGCATAGTCTTATCAAACACAAACTGCATCAGCAAGCGCTTTTCCGGCTTTACACAAGTTGTTTTTACACGCATAATCCGGTTCGGATAAAGCCTATAGCGCCTGGCAATAGCTGTTAAATTCTCCGCTTCTTTTAAAGGTAAAATAGTAGCAAAAGACCCTTCCCGGGTAAGCAGAGAAGCTATACCATCTATCAATTCTTCAAAACTCAGGTTGCACGTATGCCTTGCCATGGTACGTGATTCGGAGGCAGCCTGTACACAATTGGAAAAATAGGGAGGATTGGTTAAAATCACATCGTACTTTTTAGATACCGATTGCACAAACTTTTGAAACGATATATGGTGCACATATATCCGCTCACCCCATTTGGATTTTTTACAATTCTCATGTGCTTCCCGATATGCTTCC
>Ga0206823_1053_pt1 | contig 33190 bp, 36 predicted proteins | sample Alteio_BWOrgCont_81_FD_152868 | JGI IMG/M metagenome (GOLD analysis project Ga0206823, IMG submission 152868) | Enriched cells from forest soil in Barre Woods Harvard Forest LTER site, Petersham, Massachusetts, United States -... | ecosystem: Environmental > Terrestrial > Soil > Temperate forest >...
AGAATCTTGATATTAGGAGCGTTTATAAAAAATATCATACAAAAGGCTTGGAAATTTTAAGTATTTCCCTTGACAACGAAAAATCGAAATGGACGGAGGCCATTAAAAAGGATCAACTTGAATGGAATAATATTAGTGATTTGAAAGGCTGGTCTTCAGAAGTAGTTAAATTATACTCCGTTAATTTCTTACCTCAGACATTTTTGATTAACAAAGATGGAATAATTATTGGTAAATGGTTGAAGGGGCAAGAATTAGAAACAAAGTTGGACATTGCATTGAAATGACAAATTTTTACTTAATGAATAGGTACTCGCTAAAACCAGTTGTCTTCATTTTATTTCTGAGTGTTCAACCTGGATTTGCCAGCAAATGGGATGAATTGAGAACGCTCCTATACAATAAGGAATATTTTAAATTAGAACGCATACTTCCATACTCGCTCAACCAAATGGAAACTTGGCAGGTACTTTATTTAAATTCCTGTCTTGAAAGTGTTTTTAACCGACCAGAGGCTTCCAATCTTTATATTGAAAAAATTTTTGAGGATGATGAAAAAAAAATGTCGGAAGAAATGAAATGTTATCTTCTGGGAATTAAAATGAGTAATTATGCCAAACTTTATCAATATAAAAAGGCTGCTGAAGCTTGTGAATTGATGCTTTCCAATCAATACCATTTAAAGCCAGGAACTTCTGGATATAGCATTTTAAAGGACACATACCTTAAGATGTACCAGGCTTTAGCTGAAGTTCCAACTCAAACTACTTTCATTAAAGATGATTCGAAGATTCAACTTAAAATGGACAGGAATAAAGCATGGAATATACCGGTCATTTTTGGATCCGATACGGATAATTTTCTATTTGATACGGGTTCCTATTTATCCGTTATCAGTGAATCATTAGCAGCTAAAATAGGGATTAAAAAAATGGGGGAATTCAAAAGCTATTATATAAATGGCAAAAAAGGAACTTCATCGGTGGGCGTACTCTCTTCTTTAAAAATTGGAAATGCAGAAGTAAATAATGTAGTCTTCGAAATAGTATCAGATAAAGATTTATCTTTTCGGCTTAGTCGTTATAAAATAAATGGAATTATCGGCTTTCCCGTTATTCAACAGCTGAAAGAAATAAGAATATCACAAGACGGATATCTGAGAATTCCAAAAAATGCTTCCAAAAAGGACATCGGAAATCTCTGCATGGATAATTTTATTCCAATAATAGAAATTTTCACAAGCAAAGACACATTGGATTTTCAACTAGATACCGGTGCCGAGAGAACCTTTTTGTTTAAAGATTATTTTGACAAACACCAGGATAGCATCAAACGAAATTTTAAGCGAGGCAGGAAATGGATGGTTGGCGTTGGAGGAATTCAAAGTCTTGTAAGTACCAAAGTGTACAAACTAAAAAACTTTACCCTTCGTATTGCAAACAAAACTGCCACGCTTAAAGAAACAGACATTTGGTATAAATCTCAATTTGCTACCCAAGGAGTAAATAACGGAATCTATGGAAATTTAGGGCAGGATGTTATCAAGCAGTTTAATACGATGGTGCTCAATTTTGAAAGCATGTATATGGAATTTAAATGAGCGTAAATATCTGCTTCATTCTGACTTTCTTTTTATTTCGCCGTGACATAGTTTATCTTATAATAAGAAAATCCATCAAAAGGAATCCCTGAATGCACAGGGGCAATCCTGAGTCTTTCCTCCACACCACGTTTTTTTAAATACGATCTCAAAACCTTTTCACGTGCCTCCTTAAGCTGCAAATAGCTGGTTTCTATGGTTTCCATACCTATGAGCCTCGTGCATTTTTCCTGCAAGGTAAATTGCAAAGGTCCGCTGGCATACTTATTCAGGTATGCCGTGAAAAAAGGATCCCGTTCCGACATTTTTTCAATCTTTTCAGAATCCGCCTTGCTCACATTCACGTTCCCTTTTCCTTTTGAAAAAAGGAAATAATTTTTTTTTGCCTCGAAAAAGAGGAGCGACTCTTTTTCCCTTTCCACATATTCCTCCGGGTATATTTGGAGTGATGCCTTTGGGTTTTTTGCAAGAAGGGCTGCCAACCTATGGATGTATTTTGTCTGCTTTGGATCAAGCAGGCTTCTTCCTGTTTCCCATTGCAATGGAACCGTTTCTTCCCTTTTAGTTTCAATTTTTTTCACCAGGAAATGATACGAAACGGCAGGGGGTTTGACAAAAATATTTTCCAGTACATGAATCAGTATATCTTTTAGGTGAAATTTAGGATGATGTAAATTACCTGTAATGGGAATTTCATAATCAATAAAATTCCCATTTTCGACAAGAAGAGCCATTATCAGGGGCATTGGAAGCTTATGAACACCTTCATTCTTAATGCGTCGTGCAAGGGAAGGTTTGTCAATGAGCAGGTGATTATTGCTTTGAATGCTTCCATTTCTTACTTTCCAACTTCCATGCAGGGTAAGACTCCCCCCCCTAAGCGGATAGGAGGAATAAGTAATCAGATAGGGATTAAACTGAGACAAGGATAATTGATTCAGGTGATAGTCAAGATCAAAATTAGCGCTGTCCCTGGGATTTGTACCCAGACAAATCCTTATGTCTCCATAAGGATCAAGTCCTGACATTAAAAGCAGCTGAGCATGACTTCTGTTCTTGTCAACTGAATCTGCATAGAGAAATACAGGATTTAAACTCATAGAGAATTTTTCTGCAAGTGAAAAGTCATTGTATTGGAGTTTTCCATGGTAAAGTGCCAGGCGTCCTATTTTATAGTAACTCTTAAAAAAATCATTCACAAGCAATTTTATGTACCGCGCTATTTCAATGACCAGGTTAAACCTTTCTTTATTAGATTGAACGGTCGATATTGTTGCCCCATTTGCTCCAAACATAGTTTGAATATTATCCGTGCTATCATAGCGTTCGTATTTCGAATAGGGATAAACAAGCGAAACGGAATCAAAAATATAGGTATGCTCCTTTGGACTGAAATTTTTCATACGGAACACTACTTTACCAAACGCGGCATAGTCATCACCAGGTTCTTTTCCCAGATGAACATCCTCAAAAGACAACAACCCAAACAGTTTGATGTCTTTCCCCTCTTTAAAACTACCCCTAACGGAAATGTCTGAATCTACCTTGCCATTGAAACTTCCATAATTCATGAGCTCTTTCAGGTATTGAGCAATGAATTTCAAATCGTAGCGCTGAGCAACAACGTCAAAACGATACCTCAGCGAACGGGTATTGATGCTGAATCCCGCAGCAATGGACCCAGTTCCAATGTCTGAGACAAATTGGATTTTCCCTGTTATCTCTTCATTGTTCCATTGTATGCCAGGACTTTTCAATCTGACCTTCTGAATAAAAAAATTTATGGGTGTTCCTTTTTCTCTGTAATGAAATTCACCTTCATCAATTTCAATGTTCAGGATGCTAAAATGAACCGGATCTGCCTTTTTATTATCCTTTTCTTTAGGTGAAAAAAGCTGTATCACATCGTTCAAACTAAATTCTTTATTATTCAGGATAAATTCTCCTACGGGTTTATCTAGCAGGACGTCGCTAAACTCATAATTTCCTCTTACCATTTTCAAAAGAGAAAAATGGGCGCTTAACCCATTTGATAAAAGGAAAACACTATCACCGGGTGAAGCTGCACGTGTTTTTTTTGATTCAAAAATGCGAAGGTCTTTGAAATGGACATAGCCTGTAAATGGGTTTATGTAGGCTTTTTCCAGTGTAATACAGCGGCCAGTATATTTCTCACTGTATTTTTCTATTAAATATTTGGTTAAAGGAGAAACGCACAGGATAAAAAGCAAAATCAGCGCGAGTGTAATACATAAAAATGCAAGAAGTATTTTCTTTGAACGTATGCTCACTTAAACCTTCTTTTCAGTGATTTTTTCAAGAATAATTGATAAAATCAAACCAAACAATACGAAGGCCAGAAAAACAATAAAACCTGGTTGCAGCAATGTCTTGTCCGTAGCAATGCTTGAAAGGGTATATGTCTTTACAGTAATCATTTTCAGTTGATCATCCAGTATTCCTTTAAAGCCTACGTATGCCATAAAAATGGCGATTACCATAACATCTGCCATAGACCATTTGCCTGATCTGAGTGCAAAAAAATAAACAAGTCTATTTTCTTTTATTTGTTGATTGCCAAGCAAATAAATTTCTGTGGAGATCAATTTTGACAACGGGAAAATGATGCTGAAAATTAATATAAGGATACCTACCGCCACCATTTCAATTTTCTGCGTATTAATCAGAATATGTACAACATCCAATATGCTTTTGCTCTGGTAAAACATTACCTGATCATGAAACACGATATACCTGTCCAGGATCAGAAAATTTAATTCCTTAATGCGTACATCTATTTCTATCATTGGAGATGAAATTCCTGTAATCAAGGCAATAAGTGCCAGGATTACTGAAAGTATAAACAAGGGTCTGCGTATTGCCTTTTGAAGGTAAAGCATACCCCACAATAGCAGGAATAATATAAGTATTCCAAGGAATCTGTATGATTCTATGGAGATTTGCTGATCCAGAGCTTCACACTGTTCGTCTGCGGTGCTGTTAAAGCTTTCAACATTTGTGACCCCATATTTAACCAACAGGCTGTTACGTATGGAATCGGGAGCCAGACTGTCTCTGGTTTGGGAAGCTAATTCACTCAATTTGACTGTGGCGAGAGACTTTAACTTTTGTTTGTTTTGCGGTTTGGTTATTTCATTTAATATGATCTGACTATACTCGGGAACCTGAGCCTTGATTTTATCCATGTCAACGAACATATGGAATAAGCGTTGTTTAATCTTTCCACTAAGATGAGTTTGTTTTTCATTGATCATTTTATCTCCTTTGGCCACCAGGGCATATAATATGGTGTTGATTTCCTTTTTCAGGTCTGCTTTCTGAGATGTACTGAACCTGAAAGAATCTATTTTATCGACAATGATTTTCTGAATATCCTCTTTCCAGGCATTTACAGACAAAAGCCCGCATTGTATGCTGTTTACATAGGAATAATCCATTTTTATTTTAGCCCGCTTTTCAGAATTTGCATGAATATTCCAGCCATACCATCCTGCAAGAGCAAGAAGGGGGAGCAACAATAAAACAAGCAATGATTGAAGTAAAATAGTTTTCACTTGGAGGATTAATCAAGCGTTACGGGAAGAGCTATTTTCTTGCGTTTTCTTACCTCACGCACTCTTCCATAAACATTCAGGTATTTCTGGGAAATGGTGTAAAAATCTATTCTTCCTCCCAGACCTATGGTAGGAGACCTATTTATGAAATCATACCCTCCGAAAAGGGTAAAGTTCACTACTCCTATAAAAGCACCCATGGTGAAGCTGGCTAGCTGATTAAAACTAAGGTTATTTTCCAAGCCTGCATTGGCAATGAATCCATAAAAAAAAGTCGGATCAATCGTTATTTTGTCATTTTCATTGAATAGAAATTTCCCATGAAACCAGGAATAACCAAAACCTACACCAACCGTCGGACTTACTTCCGCATTGCCCCTTGCCAGTTCGATATTGCTGAATGAAATCGGTATTGTTGCACAGCCCAGACGGGCAGCAGTATACATGGTATTATAATATATTGTATCGGGCCATTGCGGGAAGCTATCGACAACAATTCCTTTTTTGACAGAATCGGGAAACTGATATTTTCGTTTAATCAAAAAATTCACAATAGGACTATTTCCTGACTCCTGACCCATTACAATGGAAGTTGATACAATTGAAATAAGTAAAAATAAACCTGCGTGTTTCACAATGCATTAAAGCACGTCACTTCGTTCGTTTTAAACTATTTATAAAGGAAATGTTATGCATTCAAAATGCAAATTCTCTGCCAGAATACCTATGGTCGCCCTCTGCGTCTTAAGATAACTATCATTGCGTTTTATGGGGATAATTTTCCTCAGACTGACTAAATAAATTCCCACAAGGGTCATGCTACTTGTGCATTATGTGCATTGAACCTCCCGATTACCTGCATCGCAGCTCTCCTTCTCGTTCATAACAGAAGACCTCCCGTAAATGTTACGAAAGATCCTCTCAATCTGATTTTACAAATTATTTCTATTCTTAATCCGAAATAAGTGATTCCGCCCCTGATTGATCGCCTTCCTCATCTTTTATATTAGATTCCTCTTCCGAATTAATTTCTTCCTGCTTACGGTTGCCAGGATTTTTCTTCACTGAAGTACTTATCACTTCTGTTTCGGATGAGTTTGACTTTTGTTTTAAATTATCCGGATTCATCTCTGGTTTTGAATTCCTTTGTTGACCATTTGGAGAACTTGTCCCCTTAGTGTCCTTTTGATTTTCTGACATGTTTTTTAGTTTTAAATTGTTAAATTTTTGCATTGATTTCTTGAAGTTACTTCCTGAACAATGGTTTCCTGTTATTAGAATCAGGATTCATTGCTTTTGTTTCTTCGGCTTCAATAGCCGTACTATCCTTCTTTTTGCCTTTGTCCGGTGCATTGTTTTCCTTTTTGACCGGAGTATTGTTTTTGTCAGAGATTGAATTAGACTGATTTTTATTTTCTGATTTTGATTCTTTGTTATTTTTCATTTGGATCAATTTTAAATTGCGAATTTATTTTCGCAACAGCACAAAGATTAGCACTGAAATGCCAATTTATGTTGCAGGAACCCGGGTATTTATTACAGCTTTCACATCCCGGAATTATTCGGGTGTGTGAATTATGCAATTATTTCTTTTTGTTCTATAACCTAAACTCTTACAAAAAGAGACAGCTTTGTTCTACCCTATGCATGAATACGCTGATGGCACCTGATGTTGCAAACTATTAATACAAACCAAGTCGTGAACGAAAACGAAAACAAACATCACCAAATTGCCAAAAGGGAACAAAACAAAGTTCATACTAATCGCACCCCCTATTGGAAGTACGTGCATCATGACTGGCGCTTCTGGGTTGGATTGTCATTATGCTTAATTGCCATTTTTTACTACATCATGAGTGTTGACTTCTCGTTACATCCAATAATCAACCGAAAATATTAAAATCCTTTATGGAAAAAAATAAGACCACAGGGCCCGAAGTAATTTACAAAGAAAAAGATGTTTTGGGGCTTGATAAGCCTAAAACCGGATTTACAAAACCCACAAAGCCCAATAACCTATATATTGGAATAGCGCTAGTGTTACTGATAGTATATATTGTATACTGGTTAATGAGGCGTCTTCATTAAAAACAAGACAATCACCTATGCTAAGCGGGAAAGCAGCCTTGTGAAAATCAATTAAACGAACATAGAAAAATTAATAATACAAATATGAACAAAATCGACATTCAAGCTCCACATCTAATTCAATCCTTGATTATACTGGTGATTTTAAACCTCCACATTCCGGTTTTTGGCCAGTCCAAGCAGCTTGAAACAGATAAAGGAATTGCCGCCTCCATCGCTCCTTACGATTCTGATATTCGTACGGATATTTTGAAAGCTAGTGAAAATCCTCAGGCACTCGCTGAATTGCAAAAAAGTCAAGACCAAACGGTAGCGGCCTTTCAAAAAATAATACATGGGTTTCGCCAAAAAAAACAAGCCTGGTTTTATACCTTAACCAGATACCCTGATTTTATGCATAAATTGGCAACTCTTCCGGATAAACAAAGCAAGGCAGAAATTTTAAAATTGTTACCCAATCAATCCGCAGATCTCCAGGAGGCTGCCTGGGAAATTTACAGTTCCGAAAAAAAAGATCTTGTAAAGCTTGATAATATTCAGGCTTCAGCACAACAAAATTTTGATACAATCATCCAAAATCTGGATGAATCGGCAAAGGCTGCCTTTAAAAAGTTATCCACCTTGCCAGATGTTTTAACCTTGCTCACTAATAACATTGAACTTACCAGCAGATTAGGAGAACATTATAAAAGTGATCCAGCTGCATTAGTCAATCGCTTAGAATCTCTGCACGATAGTTTGGAAGTAGAGGATGAGTACGAAGCCCAGGCATTTAAAAAGCAACTGGCAGACGATCCTAAAGCGACAGAAGAGCTAAGTCAGGCATCAAGGGATTATGCAGCTGAAAATGGTTTTAACCCTCCGACACAACAAAATGATGACATGATCAACAATAGTTCCTATTTTAATGATCCTTACTCGTATTGGTTTGGTTATCCATCCTGGTATGGTTCCCCCCTCTGGTATCCAGATAGCTTTTGGTATGAATCAGGATTTTTCATGGGTGTGGGAGGTTTTGGATTTTATGGTTTTCCATCTTACGGGTTTTCAACTTGGTTTTTTCAAGGTAGCAGATATAATCGATACCCTAATCTGTACCACCAATTTGGAAATTATTACCAGCACAACATGGCACAAGGCCGGATTATGGGGGCAGGAAATCACGGTTTTATGAGTGTAGCCAACGGTCATTTTAATCCCAAGGGCGGTAATCAGATGAACCGGCTTACCTCTCCTGAATCTTATAAAAGGTCCGAAGGCCAATCCATTCAAAGTAAGGGAAACGCAGGTCGTTCAAACGGAAATGCACCGCGTTCAAATGGAAATATACCTCATTCAAACGCCAATTCTTATCACACCCAATCCTGGGGGTCATATGGAGGAAGAGGTAATTCTGTTGGCGGGGGTGGCTCACGTGGAGGTGTTGGCGGTGGAGGTGGCGGTTCACATGGTGCTGGCGGTGGGGGCCATCGCTAGGAGAACCATAAAAGCCGGCGAATTTAAACTGAATCAAAAATGAAGTGAAAATGGAAACCACCGAGAAGAATCTGGTATTTATCGTAGACGATAATCCCGCATATGCTAAAATGCTTAATACCTTTTTACTAAAGGCAATTCCCAATTTGAAAACAAAAATATTCAGCACTGGTGAAGCATGCTTACATGAGATGTATTTAAGTCCCATGGCCATCGTTCTTGATTATTATTTAGATGCCAAATTTGAATATGCCTGGAATGGTATTCAGATTTTGAAAAAATTACTTTCCAAAGACCCAGCATTGAATGTAATTGTTATTTCTGCTCAGGAAAATATTGAAATTGCTCTTAACTGTATTAAAGAAGGAGCTATTGAATATATTATAAAGAACGAAAAAACATTGCCTGAAATTCAAAAATTATTGTTGAATGTAATTGATGATGCTGTCGAATATTAGTAAGTAGCGTGTGAATTATATAACGTTTTTTTTATGTTTTGTAATACTTCTCCGTCTCTCCTTACTCACCTTTGTCAATGAAACTTAAATAACCTGATAAATACTAAAATGAAAAAATCAATTCCAATCCTTTTCCTGTCCGCATTCATTGTTGGAGGAATTATAACAAGTTGTAATACCCCTTCTCAAAAGGCAGCAAATGATGAAAACAAGGTGATCCAGGCAAACAATGACTTGGACAAGGCTAATCAGGATTATCTTACTGATATTCAAAATTGCAAAAAAGAGACCACAGAACACATTTCAACAAATGAAACTTTGATTTCAGAACTAAAAGCAAAAGCTAAAACTGTCAAAAAAGATACCAAAGAGGATTACAATAAAAGCGTTGCAGACCTGGAACAAAAAAATCGCGAGATGAAAAACAAAATGAATGATTACAAAGCTGATGGAAAAGAAAAATGGCAGGCATTCAAGAAGGATTTTGATAAGGGTATGGACGAAATTGGCAATTCAATTAAAGACTTATTTGCAAGCAATAAAGTACAAGAGCAGGTTCAATAAAATCGTTTCAAAATTAACTAATTATAAATATTACTTATTATGAAAAATACAGTATTAGCAGTTGGTTTGGCAACTATATTCCTCTCCTCATGCGAAGTTGAGTATAGAGGAGATGCAAGGTACCATCATTATTGGGGTTATGAACATGCTCATTATCCCAATCACCAGGAAGTTTATAATCATGGGTACCACCATGACGTTCAGGGTGGTGAAATTAAAATACAAAAAAGATAATTTCAGTTAATCTCAAAATTTAGAATTATGTTCTACAATGGTTATCATTTCTGGGGAATGCATTTAATATGGTGGTTTTTCTGGGTTTTTTGGATCTTTTGGATATTCGCAACCCCCTATCATATTCCAGGTCAACGGTTGAAGAAGGATTTACCTCCTTTGGACATATTAAAAAAACGATTTGCTTCAGGGCAAATCAATACAGAAGAATATGAAAAAATGAGAAAAGCACTTAATGAATAAATTAAAACTAAATAATATGAAAACCAAACTACTTTCTTTCGCTATTATGGGTACTTTTCTTATTGATTCCGGACAAAATTATGGGCAGATTCCTACCCTAGGATCAACCGTTAACTTCGTTTTGTTTTCTTCTAATGGTGCTGTTACCAATTCCGGTATTTCACAACTGACAGGCAATGTTGGAACAAATAGTGGTTCAAGTACTGCTTTTGGTAATGTAAACGGAACTATGCATAATAATGATGGCGTAAGTGCACAATGCTCAACAGATTTGTTAATTGCCTATAAACAATTAAACAATACTACTGCCAACTTTTTTCCCGGTCCATCGCTTGGGAATGGTGACACACTGCTACCCGGTGTTTATTCAATTAAAGGGGCTACTACTTTAAATCTGTCACTCATTTTAAATGGAAAAGGAGATTCAAATGCTTTGTTCATTTTTCAAATCCAGGGATCATTTTCCGCAAATGCTGCTTCCAAAATTAAATTGATCAAAGGAGCTTTAGCATGTAATGTATTTTGGAAAGTTGAAGGCTTGGTCAGCTTTGCTTCCGGAACGACCATGAGAGGAACTGTAATTGCCAATAATGCAGCGATTAACATGAATTCAGGAGATACGCTCGAAGGAAGAGCCCTTTCCACTACAGGCGCCGTAACCGTGAATGGAATCGTCGCGTTTACGCCAATTGGATGCGGAAGCCTCATTCTTACCGGCCCCCTAGCTCCCGATCTTGGCGGAGCGGCCTGTTATGCTTTATTCTCTTCCGACGGGGCAGTTTCAAATTCAGGAGTTACCTACATCACAGGTGATATAGGCAGTAATTCCGGTTCAGCAACCGGATTTAATTCCTTACTGGTAACGGGAAAAATACATCCTATCCCCGATGGTTCTACCGCTCAGTGTGCATCGGATTTGTTGCAAGCCTACAATTATTTAAACACACTTTCCAGCGACATAGAATTATTGTACCCTGCCCAGTTCGGAAGTAATCTTGTCTTAACACCACATACCTATCTGTTAAATGCAGCAACTGTTTTGACTGACAGCCTTTACTTAAATGCTCAGGGTAACCCGAATGCAGTTTTTGTAATAAAAATCAATGGAGCCTTCTCCACCAGTACTTATTCAAAAATTATCCTAGTAAACGGAACGCAATCAAAAAATGTCTATTGGAAAATTGAAGGAGCTGTAGGTATTAACAACTATTCCGTTTTCAATGGAACCATCATTTGCAACAATGGGGCTCTGGGCGCTTTAAATACCGGGGTCATTCTAAACGGAAGGGCTTTAACAACCACCGGCGCCTTGACAACTACAGAAATTCACGCGATCGCCACCCTATTACCTGGAAATTGTGCAACATTAAGTGTGCCATTCTTAATCGATCCAAATGTAAATGAGCAAGTTTATATTTATCCAAATCCATTCCATTCATCCGCAACCATTGTCTTTAATAACAAACAACAACTTATGAAGGATGAAATGATATTGTTCAACGACCAGGGGTCAGAAGTAATGCGCCTGATTCTCGTAAATCAAACAACAACATTTGAAACCGGAAACCTGCCTCCGGGAATGTATTTCTATAAAATAATGGATAATGATGAACTATTTCAATCTGGCAAATTGATTTCTCAATAACAGGAGTATTGAAAAGGCGGTTTAAAGTTGCAATTTCAATTGCATCATTGATAGTTCTTATCTTGCTGATATCTCTCCCTTTTATTGCAAAATACCTGCTTATTAATTACGCTCAAGCGTATTCAGGTCGGAAAGTCTCAGTGAAATGGATTTACATAAATCCAATTACCGGATATCTTCAATTCAACAAACTTAAAATTTACGAAGCAAACGGGGACAGTGTATTCTTCTCCTCAGAAGGATTAAGTCTGCATATATCAATCACTAGATTATTTTCAAAAACCCTCGAAATAAACAATCTAATACTGGACCAACCAAAAGGGAAAGTCATTCAGCACCAAAAGAGATTAAATTTTGATGATTTAATTACTCTTTTCACAAATACAAAATCAAGCTCCGGGCAAAATCCATTTCATTTTGAAATTTCAAACATCAGAATCAATAATGGAGAGTTTTCCTTTCTTGAAAATGAAATACCCATAAAATATGCGATAAACAAAATGAACCTTGAAAGCAAAGGTATTAAATGGAACACGGATACCATTGGATGCAATGTTTCTTTTCACGCAGGGAAAACAAATAGCAATGTTCAGGGAAATTTCACAATAAATTACAAAACCTTTGACTATCGTTTTGCTGTAGTTGCCCGAACATTCGACTTAGATGTAATCAATCAATATTTAAAAGCACTTGTTAATTATGGAACGTTCAGAGCAACCATGGATGTAAATTTAAGAGCACATGGCAATTTCAAGGATGAGGAAAATATAAATGCAAAAGGATCAATAATTCTTAACGATTTGCATTTGGGAAAAGATTCTACAGAAGACTATGCTTCCTTTAAGAAACTAGAGATGGATCTAAATCAACTGAACCCCCAAAAAAAACAGTATAATATCAATGCCCTATGGTTGGATCAGCCCTATTTCAAATACGAACGGTACGATTCCCTTGATAATCTGGAAACGATGTTTGGTGAAAAGGGCTCTAACATTTCCAAGGCTAAAGCAAATAGTCAAAATTTCAATCTTATCATTGAACTATTTCAGTACACAAAAGTATTGGTTAGAAATTTTTTCACAAGTTCTTATAGAATCAATAAACTTACTGTTTCTAATGGAAATTTCAGGTTTAACGATTATTCCTTAAATGAAACATTTTCCATCAATGCATCACCGGTTTTTATTTCCGGTGATTCTTTGGATAAAAACAAAAGTAAAATCTACCTGTATTTCAAATCCGGTATGCTCCCATATGGTTCTGCATCCGCTAACCTATGCCTGAATCCCAATGACAGTTCTGATTTTGATTTGAATTATCATTTACAACAAATTCCTGCATCATTATTTAATCCTTATTTAATTACGTATACCTCCTACGCGTTGGACAGAGGAACAATTGAATTGGCCGGGGACTGGATGGTCAGAAACGGCATTATTCAAAGCAACAATCACCTCTTGATCATAGATCCAAGAATTAATGGCCGACTATCGGATAAAAGTCTTTATTGGATGCCAATGCCATTGATAATGGCATTTTTAAGGCAAAGAGATAACGTCATCGATTATCAAATTCCGGTTTCCGGAAATCTCAAAAATCCAAAATTCAATTTAAAAAATGTATGGAAGCACATTATTGAAAATATTTTAATTAAACCAATAACAATTCCATATTCCGTTCATGTAAAAAACACAGAAGAAGTAATTGAGAATTCATTGAATATTAAATGGCGTCCTCGTAACTGTACTCTAACCAACAATCAGATCAAATTCATCGTACAACTGACTAATTTCTTAAAGGAAAACTATCAAGAACATCTATGTATTTCCCCTATAAGCTATGCCGATATGGAAAAAGAACAAATACTTTTTTTTCAAGCAAAGAAAAAATACTTCCTTTTAAAAAAGAACATTTTGACTTTAAGTGAAAAAGATTCTATTTTACTTGATAAAATGTCAATCAAAGATCCGGTTTTCTTACATTTTTTAGATAAACAATTCAATCCAAAAGTTATGTTTACAGTTAAGCAGAGGTGCAGCGCTTTTGTTGGTGTTAATGTTGTTACTGCTGCATACAATCTTCTATTAAAACAAAGAGAAGCTGCTATTACTGCCTATTTTATTAAAAACCATACTTCCCGGCAACTCATTATCCGAACAAACGAAAATGCAATCCCTTATAATGGATTTTCTTACTTCCAAATAAAATATAATGGGACTCTTCCTGAATCTCTCCTAAATGCATACAAATCAATGAACAGATTAAATCAAAACGAACCAAGGATAAAATATTTGAAATACAGGAATAAAAACAAAATAACCGTATGAAACATCTACTTTTAATCAGTCTATTCTCATTTTACTTAAAAAACGCAAGCGGCCAAAATTTAATCCATAGTTCAAAAAGAGAAGTTTATAGTTACCTGAACAAGAAAGGTATAACAAATGCAGCCATTGAAACCGGTAAACGTGATGTCGACAATGCAAATTGGGTTGCCTATTCCGACGCCACCGCGAAAAATATTTATTTCTTTGATTCCACCTCCATTTGTAATTATTACCGTCGGGTTTATCCCATCATTTATTTTGATGCAACTTTAAAGTTTATCAATAAACATTATGAGTCTATCGGTGAATCCCTCTGGCAGGATAAAAATGACAAAGAATCATTTGTTCTGTGCATCCGGGTGGAAAACAACTTCTTCACCTTGGATGAGTATCAGAGTATCGGCCATTAAGCTAAAGTATGAATGATGCAATCCTTTTAGCTTGTTGTATAACATATTTCCACTCCCAAATAATCACCTTTACTGTATGATAAACTACAAAATAAAAACAATTCTAGTTCCAGTAGACTTTACTGAAGCTTCCGAAACCGCTTTATCAAAAGCAGTGGCAATGTCAAAACTATTAAAGGCGGGTGTTTTATTATTACATGTTATTTCATCAGAGGGAAGTTCCTCAACGGATGTTCAATTAGAACTGACTGCAAATGAAAAACTGAAGGAAATACAAAATGACGTTAGCAGGAAATTAAAAATAACACCGGAAATATTTCTCCGAACAGGACAAATTGAAAAAGAAATAATTAATTTTTCCCGGAGCAAAACAATTGATCTTATAATCATGGGTGCACGCGCTGATTCAGGGTACAAAGAGCAATTGGTTGGAAGTACTTCTCAACATATCATCACACATTCTGAGGCGCCTGTTCTTACACTGCGTAAAAGCAAAAGTGAAAGTCGCTTTAGAAATATTTTAATTCCAATTGACAACTCGCTCCACAGCAGAGAAAAAGTTAATATAGCTGTTAAAATCGCCCAAATCTGCAAAGCTAAAGTTCATATTCTAGGACTAATTGATACAATAAATGAAAAGCAAATTGCTGAATTCAAAATCAAAATGGATTCAATCGAAAAAATTGTAAGCAATGAGAAGATCGCCTTCCAGGCATCAGTTGTAAAGGATGGTTCCATTGCAAAGACAGCAATAATGTATGCTGAAAACAACAAATGTGATTTAATCGTTATTAACGCCGGCCACGAGTCCGAAATAACCGGTATTTTTCTGGGAGTATTTGCTCAGCAAATAGTTGATAATTGTGACATACCAGTGTTAAGCGTTAAGCCCAAACATGGGAGTTATGGTGCGGTCGAATTAACGGGCTCCATTAATCCATTTTTGGAGTTGTCTTGAACGTCCTAAACACCCCTCCATTTCAAACGAAATAGACGATAAGTCCGATTAAAATGAATACCAGAAGAAACAAGGCGATAAACTTTAAGGAACCCAATTCCTTACCCATTCTGCGTAGTGGTTCAGTAATCGCTCTGTACACGTGAGGTATTATTTTATTCCATGCTTTATCATTCTTTATCAGGTAATCAGAAGCTCCTTCCCGAAAGGATTCTATTGCCGTTCCAATATCTTCATTGGAAGTCAGCATCACCACCTCTGTTTTTGGATTGATAGCTTTTATTGATTTAAGAATCTCATTTCCATTTTTACCATCTAAAAAATAATCCAAAATGACAAAATTGGTATCCTGATCTACTTTTTCCAAACAACTTTCACCGGTTAAGAAGGTCGAAATATTAATACCCTTACCAAACCTGTTGTTTAAATAAAGCTTAAGTCCTTTAATCATTATTTCATTGTCATCGACAATAAATAAATTCATTTTATTTGTTTCCATAAGACAAAGATGGCGCAAGTGAATATTAAAACTATTACACAACTAATTTTAAAAGTTACATGTTTACAACCTTTATGACTAAAGATAATTGAGCCTTTCACTCTTTATTTCTTCAATTACTTGCTGACTTAGAAAATTGAGCTTTAAATTCAGTTCATTAATTTTTGCCATATCAAGCGCTTGGGAACCCAACTCCTCCATCTCTTTCAGAACAGGTACAAGGATTGAAACGCCCATAATAGAAACAGATGAGATCATTGTGTGAGCTAATTTTTTTATTACGGAATATTCTGATTTACGCACAGCATTATTAATGCCCAAAAGCTCCTCCGGTAATTGACTTAGAAAAGTATCTATCATTCCTAAAATCAGTTCTTTTTTACCATCCATAATCTCCTTTAAATAGTTCAGATCGATTAGCTTAGTCATTTTCATCCAATTAAAGTTAAATCGTATATTTTTTCAAATAATAAATGTGCATTTATTGGTTTTGAAATGTAGTCATTCATACCCAGACTAAGGCACCTCTCTTTTTCCCCGGCCATTGCATGAGCTGTCATTGCAATGATAGGTATATTGTTTTTTAATTCATTACGGATGATCGTAGTAGCCTCGTATCCATTCATTACTGGCATTTCCATATCCATCAAAATAATATCAAACTTATTTTCTCTTACCTTGTCCACACCCAGGCTTCCATTTTCAGCCACCTGCAATTTTAGATTGTATTCTGAAAATAAACTAAAAATCAACTTCACATTTAACTGATTGTCTTCAACAAGCAATATATTTAATTTACTTAGCTCAGACATGCTATACTTTTTGCTTGTAATTTCATGTACCTGAACCAGCTCTCCAGATTTTTTATACGGAATACAAAAGGAAAATTCAGAACCAGCTTTGAATTCACTTTTTACTGACAAAACACCCCCCTGTAGTTCAACCAATTGCTTTGCAATGCTCAGACCAAGCCCTGTACCTCCGTATTTTCTTGTTGTATGTGATGCTGCCTGCCTGAATCGTTCAAAAATATATTTCAGTTTCTCCTCCTCTATTCCAATTCCGGTATCTTTTACTGAAAACTTAACGGTCGTATTTTCATTTTCCTTTTTAAAAACATTTGCCATAACATAAATATTCCCTTTTTGTGTAAATTTGATTGCATTACCTGCAAGATTGATAATTATCTGGGTAAGACGGGTTGGATCGCCAAGAAGACTATCGGGCACATCTTCTTCACAATGGAATGTCAGATCCAGGTTTTTTTGCTTTGCTTTTTCCAGCATCATAATGTTAATCGATTTGAATATTTCCTTCACACTAAAGGCATGCTCTTCAAAAGTCATCATTCCTGCTTCTATTTTTGAAATATCAAGAATATCATTAATAATGGTCAGAAGGTTTTCACCGGCTAATTTTATTGTGGTTATATATTCCTTCTCTCGCTCACCTAATTTACTTTTGGATAGAATATCTGAAAATCCGATTATAGCATTCATCGGAGTCCGGATTTCATGACTCATGTTCGCAAGAAAAGCTTCCTTCAGTTTATTGGATTCTTCGGCCTTTCCTTTTGCATCACTGTAGTCTTCAAGTATATTAAGTACCGCACGGTGAGTGTTTTCCATATTGACCTTTTCTTCGCAATAGTCGTCAAGTATGTTCAGCAGGGCCTTTTCTGTATTCTGCAAATCGATTTTTTCCTGAGAAATTAGTTTTTTTCTACTAGCCCTCGCTTTTTTTGTTTTTCCCCTATTCAAATCGGCACTTTGGACAAATGATGGAAACATTTGCATATTATTTAACTATTACCCTTTAATTCCTCAATTTCCTTTTTCAGTTCAATCATTTTTAACTCCCGACCGACCGTTAATTTTCTGAACCTTTCTAATTCCTCCATCCTCATTAATTCTTTTTCTCTTCCAGCAATTTCCCTCTCCGCCTGCTGTTTTTGTGCAGTAATGTCCCTGGCAACAATAACCACTCCCAAAACATTTCCCCTGTCATCTTTGTAAACTGATCCGTTGAATAATACATAAGTTAGTTTACCATCTTTATGGCGAAGGGTGAGAGGAGAATCAGCAACTGAACCTTTTGCAAATACTTCCTGATATACTTCCCGTGCCTTTTGTGTTTCAATAAAATAGTCAAAAAAATCAGTGCCCTTCAGTTCTTCCCGTTTCATCCCCGTTATATTCACCGTTGCCTCATTCATATCTGTAATTTTACCTTGGGTGCTAATCGTTACCAATGGATCGAGGCTAGCCTCAATCAAGCTCAGAGAGTATTTTGAAAGCAATTTTTGAGCAGTCACATCTCTCGCTACAATAACTACCCCCAATACATTGCCCCTGTCATCTTTATAAACAGATCCGTTGAATAACACATCAGTCAGTTTGCCATTTTTGTTACGCAGGGTTAATGGAGAATCTGCAACGGAACCGTTTGCAAACACCTCCTGATAAACCTCACGTGCCTTTTGTGGTTCCGTGAAATAATCAAAAAAATCGGATCCAATTAGTTTTTCACGTTCAATTCCCGTTATATTCACCGTTGCCTCATTCATATCCGTAATTTTACCTTCTGTATTTATTGTTACAAGAGGATCGAGGCTGGCTTCGATTAAGCTTCGGGCGTATTCAGAAGATTGTTTCTGGGCTGTTGAGCTGCTCAATTTGGCTTTCTTTCCGGTTTTTAGAATTTTCATTTGAAATTGTTTTGTTTTTAAAGGTCCGTGTAATTCGGAAAATATTTATTATATACACTTTAAGATAATTTACATAATTCCCACATGTGTGAAGAGCGTAAACTATTACCAATCGGATGTAATCGCGTTCCAGATGAAAGATTGTTTATTTGCAGTATTCAATTACTTCAGTAATAATCTAAATTAAAATACCATGAAACATTTGATTTTTATTTCGGTCACTCTTTTCTCACTTTCAGCATGCAACCAGGCAGAACTGGATAAGTCAACCCTTGCGAAAGATTCTTTACTTATCATTGTCAAAGATCGCGATGTGGCAATCAATGAATTTATTTCCTCCTTTAATGAAGTTGAAAATAACCTTGATTCAGTTGCATTGCGGCAAAATATTATTTCAATGGATACGCGCACCAACCATGACCTTAAAACAAATAAAAAGAATCATATTAACGCCGAAATATTTTCCATTAATAAGTTAATGTTAGAAAACAATGAGAAAATAGAAGAATTGAACCATAAACTAAAGAATTCCAAACTGAAAAATATTCAGCTGGAAAAAATCGTTGCTACGCTTGATAAGCAAATAATTACTAAATATTACGAACTGACTGCTCTGAATGAAAAATTAAATGCCCTGAATGGAGAGGTTGAAAAGCTGCATACTTCCATAGACACACTTCTTCTCCAAAATTCAATGAAAACTCAGACAATTACATCGAAAACCACTGAATTGCATACAGCTTACTACGTGGTTGGCAAATCCAAAGACCTGCAAAATGCAAAATTAATTGATAAGAAGGGTGGATTATTAGGTATTGGTTCAACAACCAAGCTAAATTCAAATCTGGATCATGATAAATTTACAAGTATCGACTTCACTCAAATCACCAGGATTGCCATTAACAGCCTTTATGCAAAAATTGTAAGTACTCATCCTGCTGATTCTTATACCTTGGAAAGAAATAAGAAAATAATAACGAATCTGTTAATTACCAGTCCGGAAAAATTCTGGAGTATATCCAAGTACCTTGTTATCGTGAAAGAATGAATTCATATAAAATACCATTTTATGTGAAAGCATCCCTTTTATCTGTCGGGATGCTTTCTTTTACGGGCATGCTGTACATTTCGCAAACTATTATTGTCCCCCTTATTTATTCTTTCATTCTGGCAATTGTGCTAAGCCCAATTGTCCATTTTTTTATAAAAAAAGGAATGAATAAAATCATAGCGATATCACTGACTCTTTTGGGAGCATTTATGGCATTGGCATTACTCATCGCTATTTTATATAGTCAACTGAGCCATTTTACAGATACCTTTCCAAAACTATTAGATAAATTTTACGTCTTACTTGGCCAATTTCAAATCTGGATAAGTAACAATTTTAATATCAGCGCCGTTAAGGTTAACTCATGGGCAGAAGAGACAAATACAGAAATCTTAACTGACTGCCGGTCATTAATTGGTCCAACGTTAGTGAATATTGGTAGTATTTTAGTCGTTCTTGTCCTGATACCCGTTTATTTAATTATGATTCTTTTCTATGAGCCTTTATTAGTTGAGTTTATCCATCGACTTTTTAATGTAAAAAAACATATAGCTGTCGATGAAGTGCTTGTGGCTACTAAAAGAATCATCCGGAGTTACCTCATCGGCCTTTTACTCGAGGCATTAATAATTGCAATCCTCAATTCAACCTGTTTATTAATACTCGGTATTGATTATGCGATTTTACTTGGCGTTTTTGGGGCAATTTTAAATATCATCCCGTATTTTGGTGGTATCCTTTCCGTGTTGTTACCAACGTTTATAGCAATCGTAACTAAATCTCCCTCTTATTCGCTACTTGTGATAGGTTCCTTTGCTCTTATTCAGTTTGCCGATAATCATTTTATACAACCCAAAGTAGTTGCCTCGAAAGTTCAAATTAATGCACTATTTTCAATTATAGTAGTACTTGCAGGTGGTGCTTTCTGGGGCATTCCAGGGATGTTTTTATCCATTCCACTAACTGCTATTCTCAAGGTTATTTTTGATCATATAGACGGTTTGAAACCCTGGGGATATCTACTGGGAAACCAGTCCTCTAAATTAGATTAGACCGTTTCAACGAAAGTCTTCTTAAGGTCAAACATTATCAGAAATACAATTCCACTGATAAGCGCTGCTGAAAAACACCACACTGAAACGAGGTATTCTCCATAAAATATTTTGGTAAAAACAAAAGAGGACAAAACAGCAAAGCCAACCGCCCACATTTTCTTAACGCTTGAAATGAAGGGAGGAAAAACAGTAATGATGAAATAGATAATCGGCACGATAGGAGAAAATGACGCTTCCGAATCAAATATATAAATGATATGATGAGCTGACACTAAAGCGTGAACACTATAAAAACACAACCAGAAAATACGGTATACAGCAATCAGTATCCCAAAACCAGCCAGCACAAATAGTACGTTTCTCCTCCAGACATTTTTTTCAAGTAAAAATATTGAAAAGGGTCCCCACAAAGGCCAGATTACCTGTGCAAATAGAATAAAAAGACAGGTCAAACTATTTTGAAAGGTTTTATATGCCGGGTTCATAAATGATAACCATACAAAACCTTCAGCTATTTGCTGAAAGGTAAAAATCAATGGAATACAGGCGAAAAGATAATTGACGGGCTTGTGCGCTTTAAGAATTGTAACAACTGCAATTGCTCCAATAACGATGCTTGCACTGAAACTCGCTGTGGCTGAAAAACACATAATTCTAAAGCATACCAATTAACCTGAACAATAAAAGTATTAAGGCAATTACCAGAATAATATAAACCAGCCCCCCCAGGTTAAGTGTAAGTATGAAATTCAAAAGGAAAAGGATCAATAGTAAAACAACGATGAACCATAAAATACCACCAAGACCATGACGCCCTTCGCCTTCGTATTTGCGTTCCATGCTAACCATCGTATTCTTGTGAAATGCACTCCTGTTTACTTCCGGCTCTTTCATTGAATTTCTAAAAGCAGGTTGGAGGTTTTCGGTGGGATATACAGTATGATTCACCGATTTCACAGAAATTGCCCTCGCGCTGGTTTCAGGCGCAATTGACCTGAGTTTTGCCAAATTTTGTTGATTTACTCTTTGATCGGTTATAGTGGATTGCGGTATCTTTTCTTCCAACTCCCTTGTCTCATGGATTTTACTTGGATTTCTCAAACTGTATGTTTCTATATTGTAGCCACCTCTGTAATGCCTTTTAGTGACTGATAAATTTGAAAATCGGCTGCAGGATGATAAACACAATCCAATTACCGAAAGCATCAAAATTTGCGTGAATGTTTTTTTCATAATAAGTATAGATTTTAAGGTTAATTAATTTCAGTGATTTTCAATTCGGCCCTTCTGTTCAATTGTCTTCCTTCAGGGTTATCTTTTCCATCTGCCTTGCTATTCGGGGCAATAGGCTCCGTTTTTCCATAACCAGTTGCTTTCAACCTACTTACTTCTATTCCTTTCGCAATTAAATTATTTACAACAGCCTCCGCGCGTTCTTCGGAAAGTTTTTGATTATAAACATCGTCTCCTTTGTTATCCGTATACCCTGAAATTTCCACTTTCATATTTGGATTTCCTTTCAAAAGAATAAACAGATTGTTCAATTCAACATTGGAAGCTTGTCGTAAAGAAGCTTTATCAAAATCAAAGAATATATTGTTCAGGGTAATTTTGGAACCAACTGAAATCGGATCCAGAGAAACTGCTCTGTTTAGCTCGTAATAATTTGATTCCCTCGGTATTTCCATATTCTCGGAAAAGAATAAGTGTCCCTGTGATTGATAAGTAATATTATAATTTTTACCGGGAATCAGTATAAACAGAAATTGTCCGGTTTTATTATTCGCATGGTAAACTCCAACAACCTGTCCAGTTTCATTGTCCGTAACCGTTATTTCGACATTTTTTGAGGATTTATTACCATCGTCGTTAATAATTCCCTTCATCAACGTAAGCGGAGTTTCTTTACGATCTAGAAAGGTAACCATGTAATTGTCCTTTTCGCCAAAGCCGCCGGCCCGAAAGGAGGAAAAATAGGCTTTACGGCTGTCCGGACTAACCACATAATAAATATCATCGTCCGTTGTATTGATCGGATACCCGACATTGATAGGTTCCGACCATTTCGCATCGTCTGAAAGCAAGCTTGAAAAAACATCAAAACCTCCCATTGTATTATGACCATTGGAGCTAAAAAATAAGGTTACCCCGTCCGGGTGAATAAAAGGAGCGTCCTCGTCATAAGGTGTATTAATCGAGGGACCCATGTTTTCTGCTTTTCCCCAATCTCCCCCTGCATTTCGTTTACTTGTATACAGATCTCTTCCCCCATATCCACCAGGTCGGTTGCTTGTGAAATAAAGGGTGCTTCCGTCAGCAGATATGAAAGCACTGGGCTCCCAGAATTTTGAGTTGATATTATCATTTAGCTTTACCGGTTTGCTCCAGAAATCACCTTCTAAGGTTGTACTGTAAATATTCCCATCTCCCAAATCATCCTTGTAAATTAATATTGTCTGACCGTCCGGAGAAATACCAACTGTCGCTTCATTTCCATCTGTATTGATAGGAACTCCAATATTTTTTGCCTGTGTCCATCCAGTATCCAATCGATCTGATTCATAAATATCCTCCATGAAATTTCCTTCCTTGTCCTTTTTCCCTCCTGTCGTCCCAAGCCTGCGCGAAGTAAAAAAAAGCCTGCTCTGATCCGCTGATAAAACAGGAGCATAGTCCGCATAAATTGAATTTACGGAACTTCCGATATTTTGAATTTTAACATTTAATGGGTCTGAAACTAAACGTTTTCCGGTTTTGCACATTTCCATTTTTCTATTTATTTCAGCAAGTGACTCCTTCTCCATGGATTTATTATCTGTCATAACAGACACATACTTCCCGTACGCTACAATGGCTTTATCAAATTGGTAATTCAAATGATACGCATCTCCCAGGAACTTATAGGCAATAATAGGCGCATTTCTTTCCTTATAGGAGCGTTCCTTATAATTGACTGAAACGGAAGTAACAGCCTGGGCAAGATAGTAAATAGCCCTTATTCTTTCGCGTCTTGAGTTTAGAAAGCAAACGCCCAGTCTAAATGCCATATTCATGTTTGTGGTGTCCTGTTTATACAGATCCATGTACAAAGGACGAACAGCTGAATAATTACCTTCAGAATACGTTAACGATCCGTTTTTACCATTTTGGTAAACCTCCGAAAATATTTTTTCTGCCCGGTCAAATTCAGCCGCAAAGCCCTGCAAATTGTTTTGGGCACCCAGCTTCGTTAAACATAAAATAGATAAAAGGATGATTGGAAAAGAAATTTTCATAATACCTTGGACCGGATTGGTTAAATTATTTTATTGTCAATGCAAAAATGCGAAGCTAATTCAAGTGCTGTGTTACACAACTTCATTAATAGGTAATAGAATTCACACGTTTACATTCATTTTAATCAGAGGTAACCACCTGAGCAATTTTCTTATGCCTTCGCACCTCCTTTACTTTTCCAAAAATATGGAGGTATTTCTGAGAAATTATAAAAAAATCAATTCTTCCCCCTATTCCAATGGCAACTGATTTATTTATAAAATCGTACCCACCAAATAAAGTAAATGCGCCAAAACCAATGAATCCTCCTGTCACGAAACTTGCCAATTTGTTCAGACTAAAATTGTCCTCCAACCCAGCATTAGCAATCAGACCAAAAAAAAGTGTTGGATCCACGGTGATTTTATCATTTTCATTGAATATGAAATCACCCAAAAACCAGGTATATCCAAAACCAAGACTTACCGTAGGACTCACTAAATAGTTCCCATTGGAAAACTCAATGTTGCTGAACGAAATTGGAATAGTCGCAGAACCCATCAGAGCAGATTTATACATCGTATTGTAGTATAATGTATCCGGCCATTGCTTTAAACTGTCCAGGTGCTTATTTCCCTTTGCTGAATCAGAAAATGTATAGCCTCTGCGTAAGAGAAATTTTACAATAGGGCTGGCCTTTTCCTGTGCTGCTATGGTTGCAATAATGAAAAGAAATAAAATAAGCAATAAACGTTTCACTACTTCTTTTCCTTTTCATCTGTTTTTTTCTTAAAAAACCCCCTTAAAAGAATATTATGACTGGCCGCATTCATATTTTGCTTAAATCCTCCCGCGCCTTGTTTAATGTTTATCAAAGCCTGATCCACCGTTTCTGCAAATACGCTATCCATAATCAATTTTCCAATGGTTCCCTTTCCGTTGCGGATATTCTCGGTCATTACTGAAAGGTCTGAGGTAATATTGGCAGCATTGTCAGCAGTCACCTTTATTTTGTTTAATATTTCATCCATATTAACAGTACTGGCGGTTTCAATGGTATCGTTGTTAATTATTTCCATTTGACCGAATGCACCCGGTATTATCAATATAATCTTGTTACCCATCAGTCCATCGGAACCGATAATCGCCTTTGCATTTTTTTTAATGAATTTTCTTGAATGTTCGTCAATGGCCATATCTATCTTGACGGTTGTGTCGGTAATTTGCTTTATTTCCTGAATAACACCGACATTTATTCCGGCATACCGAACGTTATTACCAACTTGAAGTCCACTGATGTCTTTGAAGATTCCGTAAATTTTAAAGGTGCTTCCAAACAATTGTTGTTTTTGCCCAATAAAGTAAATTCCAATTGTAAAAAGCAAAATACTTATTGAAACGAATATTCCCAATTTCACCTTGTTCCCGTTTTTCCTTTTCATTATAATTGTTTTTGTCCTGATTGAAAAAATGACTGCACCCATTCATCCGTAGATTCCGATAACGCACTATATGTCCCTTCAGCAACAGTTAATCCCTCCCTGATTACCATTATTCTGTTTGCGGTTATTCGTGCGCACTCCGCATCGTGCGTGATGATAATGGAGGATGTATTGTATTTTTTCTGCACATTAATTATCAAGTTGCTGATTTCCCTTGAAGTCAAGGGATCCAGACCCGTGGTCGGTTCATCGTAAAGAATGATTTCTGGTTTTAAAATTAACGTCCGGGCCAAACCAACTCTCTTTCTCATGCCTCCGGAAAGCTCCGATGGCATTTTGTCAATACTGTCCTCCAAACCCACACTTTTTAACGTATCCATCACCAATGACTCTTTTTCTTCCTTTGATAAACCTTTTCTATCCCGAAGGGGAAATTCAAGATTTTCTCTTACCGACATTGAATCATATAAAGCCCCGCTTTGAAACAGAAATCCGGCCTTTTTTCTTAAAAGATTCAGTTCATCCTCTTTTAAGCCTTGAATGCTTTTTCCAAATAAGGTTATCGAACCTTCATCAGGTTCTATTAATCCGACAAGGCATTTAATAAGTACTGATTTCCCGCTCCCCGATTTGCCCAACAGAACAAGGTTTTCTCCTTTTTCAACTTTCAAATTAATTTCCTTCAGCACACAATTATTACCGAAAGAAATTTTTAGGTGTTCTATTTTCACGATTGCTTCTGTCATACGCATTACATAAATAAACTGGTAATCTGCACAGCCATCATGTCAATAATAAAAACCGATAAAGAGGCATACACTACCGAATAATTGGCTGACTCGCCTACTCCCTCTGTTCCTTTACTGGAGTTATATCCTTTATAACAGCCAATGAGTCCAATGGCAAATCCGAAGAAAATAGTTTTTATGAAGGCTGGAAAAACGTCCATGAAATTGAGTTTATCAAAAACCTGAGAAAAAAATAAATGAAAACTTACATCCGATTTCAAGTTCACTCCAACATATCCTCCATAAAGCGAAATTGAATCGGCACCTACTACCAGGATCGGCAACATAATGGTAGCTGCCATTATTCTTGTCACAACAATGTATTTAAAAGGGTTCATGCCTGAAACTTCCATCGCATCAATTTGTTCGGTTACTTTCATTGAAGCCAATTCTGCACCGATGCCTGATCCTGCTTTTCCTGCAAATATTAAAGCAGTGATCACCGGACCAATTTCTCTGATCATCGAAACGGAAACCATAGCAGGCAACCAGGATTCTGCACCAAATTCAGCAAGTGTTGGACGAGATTGTATGGTCAAGACGAGTCCCATAATAAAACCTGTGATGGCTACCAAAGGAAAAGACTTGTAACCGATCGAATAACATTGCTTAATCAGCTCATTGTATTCATAGGGAGGCTTAACAGCTGTTTTGAAAAAACGGAATGTAAATACCGTTAACCGACTTATTTCTTCAAAAAATCCGATAAACGGTTTAAGAAACCTGTTTCCAGAAGCTAGTTCGGTGTCATTCTTAAATTTCATAAATGTTCCCATTACTTTTTTGACAAAATTTCAGCCGCAACACCAACAGCTCTTTTTATCAGATCCTTTGCGATGTATCCCTTTGTCATACCGGTTAGTAAGGTTACAAGTGTATTCTGAATAACATTGCGCGGGCTAAAACTTTCGTAAGCTGCAAGAACTTGAACCTTTAATGCAGCCCATTCATTGGCCTGTTGGAATTCGAGTTCCCTGATTGAAATTTTCAAATCCAAAACAGTATTTATTTTATTCATGAACTAGGACTTAAGCATTAATGTGATTATAGAATCAGAGGCACGTGTTTTAATGAGTGGATGGATAAAATAAATCAATACTCCAAGCAAACAATAAAAGCAGGCAACCGCGAGGAAGCCATAGTAGCTTTTCCCAAGCAAATCTCCTAACCAAAGTGCAATGGCAATATTTACCGAGAAGGCAAAAAATGAGATGACAATGAGTAACAATGAACGGGAAATAAGAGTAGATACAACTTCAGTTGCCTTTTCCAGGGAATTTAACTTAAGCAATTCGAAAGTGGTTTTACCATACTGTTCCGCCTTTTCAAGTAAAGGCTCTATTACATTAGATTCAATTTTCATTAGAAGATTTTTTTACATCCACCGATTCAGGTTGGGCATTTTCTACCTCCTCTTTGCACTTTTCAAAAAACTCGTTTAGTTTTTCTTTAATTGCACTTGCCAGCTCATCACTTTTCGCCGTCATCCTTTTTCTCAATTCACTGCCCTTTTCAGGGGCAAGAAGAATTCCAACCGCTCCACCAATGACCGCACCAAATAACAGGACACCGATCAGTTTTCCAGTTTCATTTGAATTTTGCATTTTTATTTTTATGTATTAGAATTTAGGACTTATAATGCTTTCTTTCCCTGGATAATTCTCAGTAGCACAGCAATCATTGCAATAACTAAAAGAATATGTATTATTCCCCCTGCGTTATATCCGATGAATCCGATTGCCCAGGCAACGACCAGGACTATTGCGATAACATTAAGTATATTTCCCATATTTGTATTGTTTATTAAATTAAACGGTAGTGCTTTCCTTTTTAGTTTTATCCACGTTTCCATCTTTACCAGTTCTATCCGGATTTGGTTCTCTTTTTGGCTTGTCGAATCTATTAGCACCGTCCTCTTCTTTTGAATTCCCCGTTTGCGTGTTGTCCGAATTTGTGTCCGTGCCTGTTTTGTCAGCATCTTCATCAGGATTTGTACGATCCACCCCGCGTTTTTGTATTTGATTAGTCCTGTCTGTCAATTGTTTGTCTTTGATTTTCATTTATTATCTTTTAAAGTGAATAGCTAATCCGATTGTTGAAATCCCTGTGGAAAGGTCAAGAAACACACCTGTTTTATTGGAAAAATGGTATTCCGTTCCTACGTGAACATCCAGGTATAGAGGACCTGAACCTTCATTAATGGTAGTCTCTCCATAGTATCCATTCTCCCAGGTCGTAGTTCTGATGACAAAGCCTAAAGAGCCGGCTAAATAAAAATCCCATTTAGGACCTGCATTTAGCAATTGGTCAAAATAATAAGTTCCTTTAATACCGATAGGAACCACGGTCTGATTGTATGAATAATTCTGGTAGGGGTTATGAGCATCTCCCCAGTAATAATAGTCTTGATACGTATAATAAGTAATGAAGGGAGCCAATGTGAAATTTCTAGCAACATCAAACTCATAATTTAAATGAAGTACGGGGACTGCATACCCAACATATCCATAGTAACCCAATCCAACACCCATGTTTAGGGTATTACCAAATTTTTCCGTTGTTGCAATCTCCTGCGCTGATGGTTTCAAACTGGATAACATCAGAGCAAATAATAGGGTAACTGTTAAGAATTTCATAGCGTTTTAGTTTATTTCGTTTATTTTTCTTTAGCAAAGATGGGTGACAAAGGATTCTATTCTGTTATGGAAGATTTCATTAATGTTATATCATTCACACATTTGTGGTTTTGTGTTGTCGTTTGCTCCCTGTTTTTATAATTGTTTTTATGATTTTCACAAGACTCCCAGGGTCAAAGGGTTTTACAATATAACCATCGGCACCTAGCTTCATTGATTCCTCTCTATCAATTCTTTCAGAAACCGAAGTACTGAAAATAAATGGTATTTTATTTCCTTGTGCTGATTCTAAAAGTGTGCGCAGAACGGTTAAACCATCCATTTCAGGCATTAATACATCGCAAACAATTAAATCTGGAATGCATTTTATGGCTAGTTCAATCCCTTTTTTCCCGGTATTTGCAATCAGTATTCTATAACCTTCCATTTCCAGATATTCAGTCAGATTTTCCAGAATATTGATATTATCCTCGATAAGCAAAATAGTTTCCATGATTATCCGAATAAATTTTACTGATTCAATAACTTAAATAACTCTTTAAGATTAGGCGATAAAATGATTTCAGTCCTTCTGTTCCTGGACCTCCCTTGCTCAGTTGTATTATCCGAGACAGGATAAAATTCGGCCCGTCCTGAGGCAATTATTGTTTGTGGATCTACTTTGTCGGAAATCATCATCCGAACGATGGATGTTGCTCTCGCCGTACTGAGTGCCCAGTTGTCTTCGTATTTACCGCTTACCGGAACGTTATCGGTATGACCTTCAATTACTACACTTATATCTTGTGTCGTAACCAAAACCGAGGCTAATTTTTGTAAGGCTTCCTTTCCTTTGGGATCTACCACTGCACTTCCAGACTTAAATAATAATTTTTCCTGAAGAGATACATACAATCTGCCGTCCTTTAATTCAACGCTTAATTCATCCGGTTTAAAATTTATTAAGGCGTCGGCCATCGTTTTTTTGAGGTTATTAAGAATATCCTTTTGTGATTGAATTAAGGTTTGAAGGTCTTTCAATCGTTTTGCCTGTTCAACTATGGTCATTTTCGAATTTTCAATTGTTGTTTGAGAACTTGAGGAAAGACTGGACATGGCTCTTTGTATTTCCAATTTTTCTTTCGTGAGTTCAGTGACTTGTGAATTGCAATCATTCAGGTCAGAATGCACCCGTTCGCTGTCAGCTCTCAAAACATTTACTTTTTTTTGTTCACTTACCAATTTCCTTTTGGAAACACATGAGGAAAGGACCATCATTGAACTTAGCAGCAGGATAAATAATTTTTTCATATTTTTCGGTTTAGTTTAACTGTGTTTTGAGTTTCTATGATAAGATTTAATTACAGCAAAAGAATGATTTTTGACTTTTACCTGCATTACAAAGCTTTTCGAATTATTTACATGATTCACATATTGAATAAAATTCCAGGTGTGAATTATGCAAGCATTTAATGCAAGTGTATAATGAGTTGCTTAGGTAAACAAATCAAATTTGTATCTCATTTAAATCCTAAAATAATGTATTGTAACCATCTCTTTTTTGGAATGAATCTGATCTGGTGGATCACTTGGTTCGTCATTCTAATTTCATTCTTTTCCTTTTTTATTCCCGTCTCCCGGAAAAGATTTAAAAAGACGCCTCTTGACATTTTACAAAGCAGGCTCTCCAAGGGGGAGATCAATATTTATGATTATGAACAAAGAAAAAGATTTCTCCGGAAGGATGAGGATTTGAAACTGAGGATGTTCTTTTTGTCCGGTTCTATCTAATTTATTCCTGGAATGCCGGAGGTTCATAGACAAATGCGTATTTGGACTGTGTGTTCCATTTGATCGTCCCTGAGCAGAATGGTTTTATCCTTTTGTTCTGTACCATCCAGAATCACAAGCATTTCATCCGCTCCTGTTTTCTGTGTAATCTCCATATGATAAACCGTGCTCAAGTATCGGTAATGTATTTTAAATGAAGCCCATTCGTTTGGAACACACGGAACAAAAGTCAGTTTGTTACCTTTTTTTTGTAAGCCAAGAAATGATTCCGTAATAAACCGGTAAAACCATCCTGCTGAACCCGTATACCATGTCCACCCACCCTTTCCTATATGTGGAGCATGTGCATATACATCTGCTGCCAAAACATAGGGTTCGACTTTGTATCTGGCAATTTCTGCGGATGTTTTTCCATGATTGATGGGATTGATCATTGTTAATAATTCCCAAACCCGCGCACGATCCCCCAGTTTTGCAAAAGCCATTACCATCCACACTGCAGCATGTGTATATTGTCCGCCATTTTCTCTCACACCCGATACATATCCTTTTATATACCCTGGATCCAAGTTGGAGTTATTGAAAGCCGGTTCTAATAACTTGATTATGCCTGGTTCTTTTAATACCAGGTTTTTATATGCTGAATCCATGGAAATACGTGCGCGAATTTTATCTCCGGCGCCTGATAAAACAGACCAACTTTGCGCAATTGAATCAATCCTGCATTCCTCATTTACGGAAGATCCGAGTGCTATGCCATTGTCAAACCAGGCCCGTTTGTACCATTCTCCATCCCATGCATTTTTATCAATGCTTTCTTTTAATTGTTGTGCTTCCTTTTTGCATTCCGCTGCAAACGCCAGATCGTTGTATTTGTTTGCAATGTCTCCGAACCGGTACAGAATATCATAAAGAAAAAATGCAAGCCAGACACTTTCTCCCCTTCCATTCCTACCTACTTTGTCGAATCCGTCATTCCAATCTCCGCTGCCAATGAATGGCAATCCGTGTTCTCCAAAACGGAGTCCATGCCTTATGGCCTGAACGCAATGATGGTAGAGTTTTACCGGCTTTCCTGAAGACATTGGCAGATCATAATAAGATTCTTCTCCCGGGTGTAAAGGTCTTCCTTCCAGATAAGAAACGGACTCATCCAATATTCCTGTATCTCCTGTACTTATTATATAATAGGAACTTGCAAAAGCCAACCAAAGATAATCATCCGAGCAACGGGTTCGAATACCCCTCCCGATTGGAGGATGCCACCAGTGTTGAACATCTCCTTCCGGATATTGACGTGACGCACACAACAAAATTTGCTCACGGGCCAGTTGAGGCATGTTGTGAAGGAGTGAAAGGACATCCTGCAACTGATCTCTGAAACCAAAAGCACCTCCTGATTGATAAAAACCACTACGCCCCCATAGCCTGGAAGAAAGTGTCTGGTAACAAAGCCATCCATTGGTGATCACATTCAGGGCTACATCAGGTGTTTCAACTTGCAGAGCGCCCAAGGTATGTTTCCAATAGTTCTTTACTTTTTCAAATGAATCTTTTGCAAAAACTTTACCCTGGGATTGCCTGGCCGTTTTACTTGCATCAGAAAAACTTTGTCCCGCTCCAAGTCTGAAAACAATTTCCACTTCTTCGTTTTCCTCCAGTTCAAATTGCGCCTGGATCGCTGCGCAAGGATCCAGGGCTACTCCGGTTCTTCCTGAAAGTTTTGTCCTGAAAAGAGCCTCCGGTTTTTGCATTGTGCCATTTCGACCAATAAATTCGGTCCGATCGGCAGTAAAGGTCTTCTTTAAATAATCCACATCAAAAAAGGCAACGCGATTTGCAAATTCGGAGTCATACGGGTTTCTTGCAAAAAGAGCACCACTTTCGGAGTCAATTTGTGTTTGTATAAACATGGCTGATTTCGCTCTGTTACCTCCAAGAACCCATTCAACATAGCCTGTGACGGATAACTTGCGCAACCTTCCACTCTGATTGCGTAATTTCAAAATAGTGAATTTTAAGGGTGAATCAAGGTCGCAAAAGACTGACATTTCCGAAAAGATTCCATCTTCCATATGCTCGAAGATGCTATATCCGAATCCATGCCTGGTAAGATAAGGTGATTGACCTCCCGCCGGAAGAAGTGCTGCAGACCAGAAGTGACCACTTTCTTCGTCCCGTAAGTAAAATGCTTCGCCACTTAAATCACTGACCGGATCATTATGCCAGGGGCTTAAACGCATTTCATGGGCATTTTCAGACCAGGTGTAAGCGGATCCGCTTTCAGAAATAACCGTTCCAAATATGGGATTCGCAATCACATTGACCCATGGGGCAGGTGTCTTATTTTTACTGTCAATTGAAATAATGTATTCCGACCCATCCGGAGAGAAGCCGCCAAACCCATTA
>Ga0206823_1054_pt1 | contig 32556 bp, 29 predicted proteins | sample Alteio_BWOrgCont_81_FD_152868 | JGI IMG/M metagenome (GOLD analysis project Ga0206823, IMG submission 152868) | Enriched cells from forest soil in Barre Woods Harvard Forest LTER site, Petersham, Massachusetts, United States -... | ecosystem: Environmental > Terrestrial > Soil > Temperate forest >...
ATGAACTGGTGCTTTCCAGTATGCTGGTGAACGTAGTTAAATATGAAAAACTGGATCTCCTGCATGTGCATTATGCCATACCACATGCATCAGCTGCTTACATGGCAAAACAAATTTTAGCATCGCAGGGTATTTCAATCCCTTATATTACCACCTTGCATGGGACCGACATAACATTACTGGGCAAGGATGTTTCTTTTGAACCGGTGATTACGTTCGCAATCAACCAGAGCGATGCAGTTACCGCAGTGTCCGAAAGCCTGAAGAACGATACGTATAAATATTTTAACATTACCAAGGAAATCCAGGTCATTCCGAATTTTATCAACCTGGAAGAATATGCTACTGAATACAATGCAGAACAGCGAAAGTCATATGCACCTTATGGAGAGAAAGTGCTGATTCATATTTCGAATTTCCGCAAGGTGAAAAGAGTAGAAGACGTATTACGTGTATTTGACAAGATCCGAAAAAAAATACCTGCCAAGCTGATTCTGATCGGAGACGGTCCGGAGCGCAGTAATATTGAACGTTTGTGCCGTGAACTGGATACATGTGGCGACATTCATTCGGTTGGGAAGGTGGTGAGCCCCAAAAAAATTCTTCCCATTGCCGATTTGTTCCTATTGACTTCAGAAACAGAAAGTTTTGGATTGTCGGCCCTGGAAGCAATGGCTTCCAGAGTACCTGTCATATCAACCAATACGGGTGGAATTCCGGAAGTCAATGTACAAGGCTATTCAGGATTCAGGAGCAATGTAGGCGACATTGATGACATGGCTAAGAATGCGCTGTACTTGCTGGAAGACGAAGAACGACTGGCTCTTTTCAAGAAAAACGCCTATGAACAGGCTAAAAAATTTGAAATACACAAGGTGCTTCCCTTATATGAAAAATTGTATCAGTCCTTGATCAACCAAGTTCAATCAAGTCCCTGAATAATCAACCACCTGATTTTTTTGCCCGATAACCTTCACTGGCAAGTATGCTCAGTATTTTATCCCTGTGATCACCTTGAAGAATAATTTCTCCGTCTTTCACAGCACCGCCGGAGGCGCACTTTTGTTTCAGAAGCTTACCCAGTTTTTCAAGAGAATCCGGAGTGCCTTTAAAATCTGTTATCCGGGTTACCATTTTACCTCCTGCCTTACGGTCCAGGTGAACCCGGAGGTTCTGTTCCCCGGGAATAAAAAATTCAGGATTGGTTGAATAAACAAAACCTGAATTATTGTTTTTGTTTTTTTGGTGCATGCAGCGTATAAATATAGGTTGTCTGATTGTCATTGACAGGGTTCAGGTAATGGACAATTTTATCCACCAGGCCAGGTTCAATCGTGGCCTCATAGCTTAGGCTTGGAAAATATTTTTTCAAACTGTCCACACGCGCCTGAATATTTTCAGCCCCCCAGAAAATAGCGTAATTGGGGTATTTATCTTCAGTCAGATTGGCTACTTCCTGGCTGACCGCCTCAGGCTTATGGACCTTCGTGATTTGAAAAATTCCCCAGGCATTGCTTTGAAATTTGCGCATGTAAAAAAGAGGTGGCATGATAATACTCTCGTTGTTACTGTCATCAATAAGCAGCTGTTGAACATGCTTATGAGACAGGTAAGTCATGGCCTCTACGCGGTTGCGTTTTGAATAAGCCACTGAAATGACCAATAGTGGCAATGTGTTCAAAGCCCAGAAAAAGATCCAGCAATTCCGCAGTAATTTTTTGTTTTTATTCCAGTAAGCAGAATGCTTTATGAATTCATACCACCCGATGCTGCCCAGAATAATGAAAAAAGGAATAAATGGAAAAATAAACCGTTCCTGTTTATTTGGAAAAGAAGAGTGGAAAACAAAAAACAGGAAAGAGGGGAGAAAAAGGATGAATTGTTTCTTCCAGTTTCTGAAATAGCCGAACCACAAAAAAATTCCAATGGGTGGAAGCACAATGCTACTGACTAACAGGGGGTAGGTTTCCCAGCCATGTGTCACGAAATCATTCGGATGAGTTGCATTAAAATGAACATATTCCATAAATTCGGCAAACGGCTGCTTCCAGATCAGCCAGTCCGTTACGCCCTGGATAAGACCAATGGTGAGTGCACAACCCAATCCAAAAGATACCGTGGGGATCCACTTTTTTTCAAAAAGCAGAACGAGGCCTATTCCGGCCAGGAACAAGGAACTTTGAAAGCGGATAGAAAATGCAATTCCAGCCAGTAGTCCAGCCAGCAGGTAAATCCATATTTTATGCTGTGACCCGTTTTTAATGATCATCCAGACGGGCAGGAGTAAAAAAGGGACACAGACCACTTCAACCAGGTTCCGAACGCTCAGCATAGGCATAAACCAAAGGATGGCAAGAAGCAGTCCGGCTGTCCTTGCTACTTTAAGTCCTGAATAGAACTCCGTTATTTTATACCCGTAGTATACGACCAGCAGGGAGAAAATGGCGTGAATGAACCGTACATAATACATTTTGACCTGCGGATCAAGAATATTCCAATGTTCCAGCAGCCTGAAAAACAAGTAATGCAGCCCCGGATAAAAAAGGCTATGGCCGCTCGGAGAAGTAATGGTCGAGCCATTAAAGGGAAGCCAGTTGCCATAACACTTGTCAACCCAGGCCTGCGCAATTTCAATGACCAGAAAATGATCGTCGTGCATCCCGAAGCCTTTTGAAAAAACAGCGGCAAGACAGCGAAAGAAAAAAGCAAGGATCAGGATGATTCCCAGTGGCTTTTCATCCCATATTTTTCTGAAAGAGGCTACCATTTGGTTGTTGGGTTCATTTAGGGGCGGTTTTGAGGAGATAATAGGCAATGAAACTATACAATACATTGGGGATCCAGACAGCAACAATGGGTGAAAGCTGACCATTGGCCGCAAAAGTGGCGGATACCTGCATGAATAAAATGTACGAAAAACTGATCACAAGACCGAATCCGATATGCATGCCGATACCTCCTCTGACTTTACGGCTGCTCAGGGAAACGCCAATCAGGGTCAGAATGAACGTGGCAAAGGGCATGGCAACACGTTTGTATTTTTCTATTTCAAACAGTTCAACGTTCGGAGTTCCTTTCGCTTTTTCATCATTAATGTAGGTATTGAGTTCAGGGCTTGTCATCACTTCTATGCTGCTTGCCTTGCGACCGAAGTCAAGAGGTTTCATAGCGATGATTGTATCCAGGATTTTTCCCTTAATAAGAACTTCCTTATCACCCGATATTTTCCGGATGGTATAGTTTTGAATTTGCCACCTGCCTGTTACACTGTCCCATTTAATTCCATCCGACAATAGTTTATAAAAAAGCTGGTTGTCTTTTATTTTTTCCATGGAAAACTTCGGGCCAAAGTTAAGGTCATTATCATAGCGTTCGATGTACATAAAAGTCCCGGGTTCCGTTACCGATTGAAGGTGAATATTCCATTTATCATGGTGGTATTTTCCATTAACATATTGATCTTCAAATGCTTGCCTTTTTTTATTAGCATGTGGTATGATAAAACTATTCAATAACAGCGAACTCAATGCGATGATCAGGGATGCGAGCATATAAGGATACAACATCCGCCAGAAACTGATGCCGCTGCTTAAAATGGCAACAATTTCAGATCGGTCTGCCATTCGGGAGGTGAAAAAAATAACAGCGATAAAAGTGAACAATGGACTGAAAAGATTGACAAAATAAGGGATAAAATTGAAGTAGTAATCAAAAATAATGGCGTGCAGAGGAGCCTTTTTGCTGACAAAGCTCTCGATTTTTTCAGAAATATCGAAGATGATTACGATAACAATAATCAGGGAAATAGCGAGGACAAATGTGCCAAGGAATTTTATTAATATGTACTTGTCCGTTTTCTTCAACAGAACAAATGTAACAGTTGAAGAATTAAATTTGGCAAATATTTAAAAATAGTTAACTTTGCGCCCGGTTAACCAAAACAATTAAACTAATGAAAAAAGTACTTACAGTAGTAGCACTTGCAGGAATGGTTACATTCGTAGCATGTGGTCCAAGCGAGCAGGAAAAGCAGGCTATGGAAAAGAAAAAACAAGATTCCATCAACATGGTGATGGAGAAGATGAAAGCTGATTCTATGCAGGCTGCACAGATGCAAATGGAAAAAGCGAAAGCTGATTCACTTGCTAAAGTAGCGGAGCAAATGAAGCAGGATTCAATGGCGAAAGCCGAAGAGTCTGGCAAAAAAGGCGGAAAGAAAAAGTAAAAATTCTTCTTTCAGAATTGAAAAAATCCCGGATTTTATTCCGGGATTTTTTTGCCCTTATACGAAAATTGGGAACAGCAAACCCTGGCGGAGGATATGAACAACCGGGTATTGAAAATTATTTTATTTTGTTTAAGCCGCATTAACAGATAAAGATAACTTTGCATGGAATCTAACCAAAAACTAAAACAAGAAAATGAAAAAGTCCTTTAGTATTTTAGCTTTTGCAGGCTTGCTTGCAATTGTTTCATGTGGTCAAAGCGAACAGGAAAAGATGGCTATGGAAAAGAAAAAACAAGATTCCATCGCGAAAGCTGATTCAGTTAATGCTGCATCAATTGCTAATGAAGCAATGCAAAAAGTAAAACAGGATTCTGCAGCAGCCGGTATGGATAAGGCTAAAACAGATTCAACTGCAATGGCTGGAGATAGCAAAGATGGTATGAAGAAATAAAATCATCCTGCCAGAATTTTAAAAAGGGTCCTGTACAACACGACCCTTTTTTTATTCAGAGGTATTGGAAGTTTCTGCACAGGCACCTGCACATCCTTTTGTGCACTTTTTACTCCGGAAAGCACTAAAACTCCTTTTCAATAAGTAATAGCTAGCAATCAAAGCGCAAAATCCTACAGCCAGATGCTGATAATTCATAAGCTAATTTAGTATTTTTATCCGGCAAATGAAAACGGAATGATCACCCTGGACACACCAATTCTCTTTCAGAGAAAAAATTATTCCAATGAACAATTACTGACCCTGTATCAGGGTATCTTAAAGCCAAGGATGATCGAGGAGAAAATGCTTCTCCTGCTGCGACAAGGCAGGATCGCCAAATGGTTTTCAGGAATCGGACAGGAGGCCGGGTCCGTTGGCATTGGCCTGGGACTTGAAAAAGACGAGTACATATTACCCATGCACAGAAATCTGGGAGTTTTTACTTCAAGAGGTATTCCCCTGCACCGGTTGTTTTCCCAGTTTCAGGGTAAACCCGGAGGATTTACCAAAGGCCGGGACCGTTCCTTTCACTTTGGTTCAAAGCAGTACCACCTCATCGGGATGATTTCGCACCTGGGCCCCCAGATGGGAATAGCCGACGGAATAGCGCTGGCAGATAAGTTGAAGCGCAAAAATAAAGTAACGGTGGTCTTTACAGGAGATGGCGGGGCAAGTGAAGGAGATTTTCATGAAAGCATCAACGTGGCGGCTGTATGGGATCTGCCTGTTATTTTTGCCGTTGAAAACAATGGATATGGGTTATCCACTCCCTCCAGCGAACAATTTCGCTGCAGACAGTTCATCGACAAAGCCCTGGGGTATGGTATCGAAGGGATTCAGGTGGATGGAAACAACGTGCTGGAGGTTTACGATAAAATAAGAGAAGTTGCCAGATCGATTCGGGAAAAGCCAAGACCCGTCATTCTTGAATTAATGACCTTCCGGATGAGGGGTCACGAAGAAGCCTCCGGCACTAAATACGTGCCAAAAGAATTGCTCGAAATGTGGGGACATAAAGACCCCCTGGAAAACTACGAACGTTTTCTGCTCGAACAAAAAATTCTTTCTGCAAACCAGATCAAAGCATACAGAGAAGAGATTAAACAGGAAATTGAAAAAGCCCTTGAAATAACCGAGAAAGAAACAACACCGGCTCCTGACGAAAAGCTGGAACTGGCGGAGATGTATGCGCCCTTTGAAAATCATGCGGTGTCACCCGCTTCAGGTGAAAATTCAGAAATGCGATTGATCGATGCTGTTTCAAATGGCCTGAATCTGGCCATGCAAAAACACAGTAATCTGATTCTGATGGGGCAGGACATTGCAGATTACGGGGGAGTATTCAAGATTACCGACGGTTTTGTTTCAAAGTTTGGCAAAGAAAGAGTGCGGAATACACCTCTTTGCGAGTCAGCTATTATTGGAGCCGGATTTGGACTCTCCATCAATGACCACAAAGCGATGGTAGAAATGCAGTTCGCCGATTTTGTCACAGAAGGAATGACTCAGATAATCAACAACCTGGCTAAATCGCATTACCGCTGGGGGCAGGCGGCTGATGTGGTGATCCGGATGCCCACAGGAGCTGCAGTAGGAGCAGGGCCATTCCATTCCCAGAGCAACGAAGCCTGGTTTTTTCATACACCCGGATTAAAAGTGCTGTATCCGGCTTTTCCGGCAGATGCAAAAGGACTTTTGCTCGCAGCCTTTGAAGACACAAACCCTGTGCTCTTTTTTGAGCACAAGGCTTTGTACAGAAGCACCTCACAGAAAGTTCCCCGGGATTATTATACCATTGAAATGGGCAAAGCCAACCTGCTCCGGGAAGGTCAGTCGCTCAGCATTGTTTCCTATGGCCTGGGAGTGCACTGGGCCATTGAAATTTTAGACAAGCATCCTGAAATTTCAGCTGACTTACTTGACTTGCGGAGCCTGGTACCACTGGATAAAGAAGCCATTCTGAAATCCGTAAAAAAAACAGGAAAAGTGATCATTTTACATGAGGACACGATACGTGGCGGAATCGGTGCAGAGTTATCTGCTATTATTACAGAAAATTGTTTTGAATACCTCGATGCTCCGGTTTTCAGAGCGGGTAGTTTAGATACTGCCGTGCCAATGAATGCAGACCTGGAAGCAAATTTTTTACCCCTGGCCCGATTTGAAAAGGCCTTGCTGGAATTAATGCATTATTGAACTGACGGACCATCAGGCTGAGCGCAAAAAAATGGAAGGATGAGCAAAAAAGAAAAATTTGAAAAAATTCTGGCCTGGTTTCAAAAAAACCAGCCGGTCGCTCAAACCGAACTGCATTATAATAACCCCTACGAATTACTTGTTTCTGTTATCCTTTCTGCACAGTGCACAGACAAACGGGTGAATATGGTGACTCCGGCCTTGTTCAAAGCCTTTCCGGAAGCAGAAGTGATGGCAGCGGCATCTCCGGCTGAGGTGTTTCAATACATTAAAAGCATCAGTTATCCGAATAACAAAGCAAGTCACCTGGTAGGCATGGCCCAAATGCTCGTACACGACTTTAAAGGAATTGTTCCTTCAGACATCGGTGAATTGCAGAAAATGCCGGGAGTAGGGAGAAAGACAGCCAATGTCATCGCTTCCGTTGTTTATGACAAGCCGGCGCTGGCAGTAGACACCCATGTATTCAGGGTTTCCGCGCGCCTCGGTCTGACAAAGAATTCAACGACCCCTTTGGAAACAGAGAAACAGCTGGTAAAATACATTCCAGAAAAATTAATTCCCATTGCCCATCACTGGCTTATTTTACATGGAAGGTACGTTTGCCTGGCAAGAAATCCCCAATGCCATAAATGCGGTCTTACTGAATACTGTCTTTATTTCAATTCCCGATTAAAAAAGGATTGAATTTCATTTTATGATTTTTACTGAATTCAAAAGTGGGAGAAGGAATTTTTACAATATTAACGAGGTCAAATAAGGGCGGAAGCTCCTGGATATTGGTAGGAATCCTTGTAAAATCAACATCTGCTCCAATATACCATTGCCGGTAACGCTCAAATTTTAGATCATTCCCTTTTTCATCTTTCAATTCCGGATTTTCACGGGCACCCAGTAAACCAGTTACACCTTGTCCGACATCCAGGTTTAGCCATTTAGGAAAGTCCCTTCCAACAGGCAGCATCGATGCAATATTCATTGATAACCAGATCTGCTGGGAATTATAATCCTTCAGCAAATGTTCCGCCGTATTATCCCCCAGTAAATCGGGCCGGTAACTTGAAAAAAAACTTTTTCTCCAGCCAATTTTCAGCGTTACTTTTTGTTCCCCGAAAGCGATTTGTTGTCCGGCAAATAAGCCGGTACCGGCAACATTGGCAGCCATGTCACCCCAGGAAAATCCCCATGCTTCCGAAAAACCATCAAAAACTTCTATACTGGTCATAAAGATCATAGCAACAGAAGAACCGGCCCAGGTTGCCTGCGCATTGTTTTTACCCGCCCAGCGGAAAAGATCATAACACCCATAAGCAATGTTGTAAGCAGTGGTGGCATGACCCAGTTTATCCATTTGCAACCATTCCGCATTGTCATTAAAAAAATGAAAACGGCTCTTAGGAAATTTTTTATACCAGGTGCGGTACAGCAAGGACATGGAAACCGCATAGACAGCAGAGGATCCGATTAAAACCGCAGACGAACGCGCATTGTTGTTAGCGGCAGAAGCTTGCAAAAAAGTGTTCAGGTTATTCTGACTTCTTCCAGAAATGGAAAGAAGGGAAAACAGGGAAAACAGGAGCGCACTACAGATGACCTTCGTCCTCATTCTTTTAACAATAATTGCTTCAATTGTTTGTCATTTAAGAGTTTAAAGGTAAAATTGTATTTTTATAAACAATCAAAAATGGGAGAATCGTGAGAAAAGAATATTTTTTTGTGTGCATTTCATTTCTTTTCCTTGGTGGTTTCACGAAAGCTCAATACGTCAAACTTCAGGATTTAGACAGCACTCATGGCGCTTACCCTTATGGAAACTTACTGCTTTCCGGCAATTATTTGTATGGCATGTGCAGCGAAGGTGGTACCAGCGGATCCGGAACTGTTTTTTCAATCAAAACGGACGGAACCAGATTCGCAGTTGTTCTTGATTTCAATGATACCAACGGAGCGGGACCCAATGGTTCATTGATTCTTTCGGGAGATACCCTTTTTGGAATGACAGAGTTGGGTGGTGCAATGGGTAATGGATTGATCTTCTCTCTCACTACCGGCGGCGGAAGCTACACAGACATGCAGGATTTCCTGTTCACGAACGGCGCCAATCCAAACGCAGGTTTGATCAGTGCTGGAAACATACTTTATGGAACAACTGTGAATGGCGGAACCGATAGCCTGGGCGTACTTTTTTCAATTCACAAAGACGGTTCGGCATTTAAAGAAATCTATTCTTTTAAAAGCAATGACAGCTCCAATGGAACGAATCCCAACGGTAATTTATCCCTTGAAGACAGTTTATTATTCGGGATGACGCTGCAAGGCGGAAAAAATAATTCAGGCACTGTTTTTTCAATAAAAACAGATGGAACAGGATACAAAGACCTGGTTGATTTTAATGGCTCCAACGGATCCATACCCTATGGATCCCTCCTCCTCTCAGGCAAGGAATTATTTGGCATGGTATCACAGGGAGGAAAGTATAATGCAGGACTGATTTTTTCGCTGTTGACAGACGGGACCGGATTCAGTGATCTTCTTGACTTCAAAGGCCGAAACGGGCAAACACCCATCGGTTCACTGATTATTTCCGGAAACACGTTGTATGGGATGACCAGCTCGGGAGGAGCAGACAGCCTGGGAGTTTTGTTTTCGATAAACACAGATGGCACGGGATATCAGAAGTTGTTTGATTTTAACCAGAATTCCGGGAGTATACCAAACGGTGACCTGACCCTTGCCGGAAATTATTTGTTTGGAATGACTTCGTATGGTGGAGCGAACGGATATGGTGTCATCTTCAGTTATAACCTGCTTGCAACGGGCATTGCCACCAATTCTTTGCCAGTTTCTTACCGGGTTTATCCCAATCCGGCCAGCAATGAATTTACAATCGAATCAGATCAGGAAGGTAAATCGATCCTGCAGATGTATGACCGGGCCGGAAAATTGCTCGAATCTCAGTTTGTATATTCCGGGAAAACCCATATCGGGACAGATGAATTAGCCGATGGAATGTATTTTTTAAAAGTAACCTCGCACAATGAGGTATTCAATCAGAAATTGCTTATCTTCCGTAACTCCGGAGGAAAATAAGGAATGAGTTCAAAAGATACCTTAAAGCGTACAAGTAAAATAGTGACATCCCTGCTATCCTTAGTAATGATAGGCAAGGGTTTAATTTTATGTGCACAACCTGGTCCACCTCCTTTTCACCAGACGGACGGTTTACTTAGCGATTTGTTGGATCACAATGTGAGTGGCTCACCAAATTATAACAGGTTGCATTACGCTCCAGCTTGGTTTACCGGAGAGACCTATCACCACAGCACGGTTCTCACACGAATTGATTCTTCCCTGGAAGATGATTCCCAGAATGCCGCCGCTGGTGGTTCAGAACCAATGAACATCAGTAAAAGCCCTCTTGGCTGCTCCAACAGCGATTATTTGCCTGCGGGAAGCACAACAAGGAAAATTATATGGATGGAAGCTTATAACGGCCTTAGTTCACATCCCAATAACGGTACTGATTTTTATGGTGCAGATGGAGGGCCGACAGTCAATGATATGTATCAGCGGGGATATGACGTATGTTGCCTTAACTGGTATTGGCCCAATAACCGGGGACAGCCAGGGGACAGTGCTTTAAATGTCCTTGTAAAATACCTTCCAAACACCGATATGAAATTTTGCGTAGGCATTGACCAGCAGATGCTAACTGCAAATGGAGTTCCAGTTGCGCAATGGCAGCAATGCATTATCAATAATCTCAATCACCTGAATTCAAAATATTTTCAGAATTCGCTCTATGAAAAGCGGAGTGGGAGGCCTCTGGTGCTTTTCTGGGATTTCCAGGCCACCATTTCATCCAACGGTGCGAATGTAAATTGGGACACCATCCGGGCAAAAATTGCCGGAAACCCCCTCTTCATTTTTTATCAGTCAGGAGGATTCACAGCGACCCAAAGTGATGGTTCCTTCTTTTGGCTCAATCCCGATGCAACAGATTATGCGACGGGAGGAATCAGCTACGTGACAGGTTCTTTGGCCTCCTGTGCAGCCAATCCGGGGAAGATACGAATTCCGAGTGTTTATTGCGGATTCAATGGCACCAAAGCTTCCTGGAGAAATCCGGCAGACAGCTGGATCAATCGCCAGGCTGGTCTTACCTACATACAAACATGGGGAGCGATTAAAAACTGGATGAATGCCGGCGGAGGGCACGGTGCAGAATATGTGGTGGACGTTACCTGGGATGATGACCGGGAGGGCACTGGTAAGTTTGGCGGCCAGCGGACGAATATCCGCCTTCAGGCATCACTGGCCTCCAACATTGTTTCCTTCTCCGATACCGGCAATGAAGCAACGGTCTATTCTTATAACCTTTGGGCTACATCGGACAATGTGCACATCATGAGACTCGACACCCTCAGTACCAAAGTTGCCAAGCGATTCGACCTCACAAAACTGGCGGTCACGCCACCTGCAGGAAAATACACCTTATATGTTCAGGCTCTTTCCTGGCCCGGTTTGCAAAATCACCTGGCCCATGAAACGTTTCAGGTAACTTTTCCACTTAGCACCACTACTGGGATGAATGAAACCCCGAATGAAAAAAACGGAGTAAGCATTTATCCGAATCCCTGTTCAAGCCGTGTCGAAATAAAAACGGACTCCTTTGAAAAACAATTGCTTCAGCTTTACGATATAAACGGAAAATTGATTATAAGCCAAAACATGAATGGAAATACAAGCCTTGATATAGGAAATTTGCAAGATGGCTGTTACATGGTAAGCATTACCGGGAATAACAGCTTTATAATAAAAAAGTTGGTTATTGTAAAATAGAAAACTACGACCTATCTGGCCGAAGCCTGCTCTTCTGGATTTCTGGCACAAAACCCTTCCCGAAACCGTTGGAAACCATAAACACCCCCCGCTTCTTTATTTAAAAGAAAGGGGAGTGTTATAATTTGATGATGCTCTAATGAACTCCTGTAACAACTACCTTTGGTCCACCTTTAACGATGTTCATTTGTTTAACATTTAAAATGTGGAGTTTCTTTGAAGCTGTTTTTTTTTCTTTTTTCATTTTGGTAAATTTTAAATTTGTTTCCTTCAGTTTGCTGTTGCCCAATTATTTAAGTTTTTATGCTGGTATTGATACGTGAAAAGCAGGGCATTTGTTTCACCTATTTTAAACTTTCCAGGGTTTTCTTGATCGCTTCAAAGTTTGGATAGTCCGATGCATTTTCAAGTATTTCTGCAAAACGTACAATTCCTGCCTTATCAATTACGAATGAAGACCGTTTATCTACCCCTTTCAACCCTAAAATCCATTTTTCGTAAAGACAGCCATAAGCAGACCCTACCTCTTTATTAAAGTCGGACAATAAGGAGAAATTTAAATTTTGCTCTTCTTTGAACTTTTTTAAGGTAAAGGGCATATCAACAGAAATACCAAATACCTGCGCATTCATATTATTATAGGTACTTAACTCATCACGGGTTTGACACATTTCCTTCGTGCAGGTTCCGGTAAATGCTGCAGGAAAAAATAATAACACCACATTTTTACCCAGATGATCTGTTAGTTTTACCGTCTGTTTTTCAGAATCAGTTAGTTCAAACAGAGGAGCTTTCGTGCCGATTTCAAGTTTCATGATTTGTTTTTGTATTTGAGAGCCTGAAGATAGGAAGATTTGTTAGGATTGCACTGAAAAACAGAAGGCATGTAAGATTTGAAGCCAGTTCGTTCGAAATAAGTCAGTAAAATGAACTAGTTTTGAAACATCGTATGAAGTTTGGATGAATTGGAGTTCTCTGGGATTATTTAACAATAGAATACAATAGAAATGATGGAAGGCAACGATACCTACCGACAGATGATTGAGGAAATTGAAGACTATGCCATCCTGCGTTTGGATGCCAAAGGCATCGTAATGAATTGGAATAAAGGAGCAGAAAAAATCAAGGGATATACTTCAGGTGAAATTATCGGAAAAAATTTTAATTTATTTTATACAGAAGAAGACCGGGCAAATAAATTGCCCGAAAGGTTAATTGAGCAGGCTGCAAACGAAGGGAAGGCAATTGATGTAGGCTGGAGGGTGAAAAAAGACGGAACACATTTTTGGGGCAGTATCCTGATCACCGCAATACACGATGAAAGCAATAAGGTTATTGGTTTTTCAAAAGTAACAAGAGACCTCACCGATAAAATAAATGCAATTGAAAGTGAGGAGAAATTTCAAAAAATATTTCAAGCGAGCGGGGTTGGAATTATTATTACCAGAGATTCCGATGCTACCATAACAGAACTAAACGATGCCTTTGCCCAAATGACTGGGTATCCTCAACAAGAATTTATTGGACGCACTTCGGTGGAAGTTGGAATCATTATTGACCCGGATGCACGCCAAAAAGTGATTTCAGAAGTACGTAAAACGGGCTTTGCAAAACACATAGAAACGATTATCAAGCACAAATCGGGAAGTAAATTGGATGTTCTCATCTCATCGGAAGCAATGCTGCTAAACGGAGAAAAACATGCAATCAACTACATTTACGATATTACCGAGCGGAAGAAAGCAGAAAAAATGGAAAAAGACCTTGTTCAGACCAAAGAGGGGTTTATGAAGCTTTTTAACGCATCTCCTTCGGGGATGCTTGTCGTGGATATGGAAGCGGGCAGAATGATTGAAGTAAATGAGAGTTTTCTAAAAACATTCGGATATACCCGCCAGGAGGTGATTGGTTTAACCGCCAATGAAATAGGCTTTGTGTCGGATGAAACCCAAGTGAAATCCTTTGGCAAATTAAAAGAGCAGGGCTTTTTAAAAAATGAGGAAGTCCCCTGCTGCACTAAGACTGGGAAAGAAATTGATGCACTTTTTTCTGTTGAAATGTTTGAATGGGAGAACAGGCAAAGTTTTCTTGCCTCGTTTCATGATATAACCGACATCAAAGAAATGGAGCATAAGGTCATCGAAAGCGAAAGCAAATACCGAAAAATAATTGAAGAGGCGGGCGATGTTTTATATACTTCCGATGGACAGGGAAAATTTACTTATATAAATCAACGTGTTACTGCACTTACTGAATATTCAGTTCAGGAATTGATAGGGAAGCATTTTTCAATACTGATTGCTCCGCAGTGGCAGGAAATAGTTCGTACGAGCTATCAAAACCAGTTTAAGTATAAAATCCGTGAAACGCTTATCGAATTTCTGATCCATACGAAAACAGGCAAAGAGAAGTGGGTCGAGCAGGTGGTCATTATGCAGAAGGAGAAGGATTTTGTGACCGGGTTTCAATGCGTTGTTCGCGATGTTACGGAACGAAAAAAAGCAAACCTGCTTTTGATGGAACAAAAAAGGATAATAGAACAAAAAAACAAAGACATCCTTGACAGTATCAATTATGCAAAGCACATACAGGAGGCTATATTTCCTCCTGAAGAGCTTGTAAAGGAATTGATTCCTCAATCTTTCATTCTGTTTAAACCAAAAGATATAATCAGTGGTGATTTTTATTGGATCGAAAAATTTGAAGATAAGACCTACATTGCAGCTGTTGATTGTACAGGCCATGGCGTTCCTGGGGCACTTCTGAGCATTGTTGGCTATAATCTTTTAAGCAAATCAATTAATGAACATGGTCATATTAAACCAAGCGATATATTATACGAATTGAGTAACGGCATCAATAGGACGTTACGGCAAACCATAGAAAGTTCAGGAATAAAAGACACAATGGACATTGCTTTGTGCTCTATTGACAGGGAGACAAATGTCCTGGAATTCGCTGGAGCATATAATTCCCTTTACCTGATAAGAAAAGGTGAACTGATTGAGATTCCTGCAGACCGATTTCCCATTGGTGTGTTTTTAAATGGTGAATTGCAGAAATTCACCAATCACCAAATGCAATTAGAAAAAGGTGATACCATTTATTTATTCAGCGACGGTTATCCAGACCAGTTCGGCGGACCCAAAGGGAAAAAGCTTAAATACAAAGAGTTTAAAGAGATCCTCCATTCCATACAACACCAACCGATGCACGAACAAAAAAATACCCTTAACAAAACAATTGAAGAATGGAAATGGATGAGTGAAGAACAAACGGATGATATATTGATTATCGGAGTAAGAGTATAATTGCCCGTCAGGCCAGTAGTAATTTTTTTCACGTCTTTTCGCTTTATATAGTACCCGGTTTTTATTAAATTTAATTCAGGCCAATGCAATAAAGAAACCCGTTAAACATGAAAAAAATCATCCTCATTGCTTCTCTGATTCTGCTTTCAAGAACTTTTAACTCGAATGCTCAAATCACGGCAGTTGCCAGCGGAAACTGGAGTAATCCACTTATTTGGTCCACAGGTTTGGTGCCAGCCGCAACGAGTAATGTACTAATCGGTGGAGGATTTAGTGTAATTGTTGATGGTACAGACAGCTGTCTTAATCTTATTCTGGGTGACGGTACCAATCCGGGAACACTTAGTTTTAATGCAAACACGAACCTGTTCCTTCTTGGACCTCTTACAGTTGGCAATGGTACTTCGGAAGGAAATATGAGTATGTCAAACGGAGGAACATTAACAACTTCTTCACTGATTACTGCTAATGCTGGTACATGGATACCCGGTACAGGAACAATTGCACTGACGGGAAGTTCAACTCTTCCCGCCCTGTTTTTTACTTCTTTTTACAATCTGACTTGCATCGCGGATACAATTAACCTGGGGATGGGAATAACGGTTAATGGAACATTAAGTTTAAATGAAGCAAATCTTGTTTTGGGAAATGATAACCTGACTATATTGAATACCATAAGCTTGACAGGCTCTGTCCTATCAGGTACCGGTGAAATAATCATTGGCAGCAGTACGGCGTATGCATATATTTATACTGATTCAAGCACCACAACTTCAGTCATCAGTGCACCCATTAGTTTAGTTGATACACATATCCAGGGACATGTGATTCTTAGCATTGCTGCCGGCAATGTTCCTTCATCCGGACCCGATTTATCCATTACTTCCGTAATAAGTGCAACCAGCAACCGATGTGTTTTAACGAAGGCAGATGCAGGAATTCTCGCACTTTCAGGTGCGAGTACTTTTCAAGGTGGCTTTGAATTATGCCAGGGTGTTTTATACATTAATAATGAGAAGGCACTTGGTAAAGGATATTTCAGTATTGATTGCAGCGGTGGACAACTCATTGATAACACCAGTGGAAATCCAATCACGCTCTCTGGAATAGCAGGCGTGCAAGCGGATGTTAACTTTTCTTTCATCGGTACAAATCCCCTGAATTTAGGCGCCAGCACATTTAACTTAGCCGGGTCGATTAACATTACTACCATTGAAAATAAATTTACCATTGCCGGACCAATTTCTGATTTTGGAACCGGAAGTTCAATATCCAAAGATGGTGAAGGAACACTCCTGTTATCAGGCTTAAACACTTATTCAGGCGGAACAACGCTGCTTGCAGGTGAACTGGATATCAATGATACATCCGCATTAGGAACCGGCTCTTTTACCATCGGATCAGGTTCAATAATAGACAATACCAGTGGTAGTGCAATCACCTTAAGCACTAATAATTCCCAAACCTGGAATGGAGATTTCACCTTCAGAGGTTCAAATAACCTCAACATGGGAACAGGAGCGATAACCCTGGACTCCAGTTTAACGATTACGGTCAATGCCGATAGCTTAATGGAAGCGGGAGCGATCTCCTCGGTTTCCAAAGACCTGACCATTTCAGGAGCAGGTATCCTTGCTTTTGGCGTCAATCCTGTAAGCCTGAATAATCTTACCATCGATTCAGGGAGCCTGGTTTCTACCACAGGCGATTTAATTTTATCCGGAAATTTCAAAAACTCAGGGGCCTTTGCAAGTAATAAGGGTACTGTTATTTTCAGCGGCACATCAAATCAATCCATTAGCGGGCTTGCTGCATTCAATAACTTATCCATGGCAAATGCATCGGGTTTATCCTTGACAAGCAATGAGTTAATTAATGGAACATTGAACTTCACTTCGGCAGGGCTGATTTTCATTGGATCTAATAACCTGGTTCTTTCGGGGCTTGCCCAAATAACCGGTTCGGGCAATACCGCTTATGTAGTCACAAACGAAAGTGGATACCTCACAAGGGATTGGACCGCTCCGGGTACTTTTACCTATCCTCTTGGTGACAGCGCTAAAAACTCCGACTATTCCCCTTTGACCGTGACACTTACTTCCGGAACCTTTACAGGAAATCCCAGACTGAGTGTTCAATGCATAAATAAAAAAGATCCAAACAATGGAAGTTCGGTAGACCTCCTGAATCGCTATTGGAATGTTCAGACAGATACTTCCGTTATTCATAATTATAATTGCAATCTGAAGGGAACCTATTTACCTGGAGATGTGACTGGCGTCGAAGCGGGAATTGCTTCTGGTCTGTGGATAGAACGATTGCCCTGGACAAAATTCAGTATGGTGGATGATGTCAACCATCAGGTCAGTGCAAGTGCTGTAGGCTACCCATCATTTGACCTCTCCGGTATTTCTTTGCAAAACCCTTACGTCAGCATTTCACCCATCAAAGTTTGTATAAATGCCCCTGAAATTTCAGCAGTAACAGAAGGAGATGATCCAATGCTCACTTATTTATGGAATACCACTGCAAGCTCACCTTCAATTAATGCAGTGGGAAGTGGTATCTATAGGGTAACAGTAACGGATGGTAATGGATTTACAGCGACAGCAGCACAAAACATAGTGGTAGATTCCTTGCCGCCAGCACCGGTAATTACCCCTGGAGGTCCCATCCTGTTTTGTGAAGGGGGGGATGTGGTTTTAACAGCCAGTGCCGGATCATCCTATGTATGGAGCACCGGAGACACATCAAAGTCTATTACCGTTTCGGTATCGGGACGTGATTCCGTAATGATTACCGGCAGCGATGGATGCGTCTCTCCGAGCTCCCGGGCCATTGCCATAACAGTGAATGTTTGTACCGATGTCCTACAGGAAACAGGTCTTGGGATTGAAAAGTTGGCTGTTTACCCAAACCCCTCGTCCGGTTCATTTACAGTTAATTTACCAGGAATAAACAATGAACTAATAGTTATAAGCGCGACGAATGCCCTTGGGCAAATCGTTTACCAGAAGCTTACCACTGCAGCAAGCTATCAGGTAAATTTATCGGAGTGTCCCAATGGGATTTATTTCTTAACACTGCTGACCAGTGAAGGAAGTTTTAAAAGCAAAATAGTATTGGAAAAATAAGCGCGGGGCCATGACTACTTCAGGACTGAAGGTTACTCAGGATTGCAGCTATCTTTGTCGGGGGGGTTAAAAAGGAAACTGGAAAACCGGCTGATATTGCAGGCTTTCCAGTCTGGTGGTGGCTATTGGATAAGGCGCGAACCTTTTTTGAACAGACTTCAGCTTCATAAGCCCGATTTGGACTTTTTCTTCTTTTTCCTTGTTTCGGCTGGCGCTTGCTCTTGCCCTTGTTCTTTGTTTATTTCGATAGCGGGCTGACTGACGGGTGTATACTGGTTTTGCTTTAGCTCTTCAAGACGTTTACTGTCCTCTTTTTCAAGGTAAGCTATACGTTCGGGTATCGTACCGTCCCGCATAACAATATGCTTTTCCAGCTCTTTACCTGCTCCCTCATACCGATAATGCTTATCAAAGTGTTCACAGCTTTTCAGCTTAAACTGTTCCCGGTAGAACAGTTTTTTATCGTTTACAAGGGGTGATAACTTCAGGGTCTTGGTTTGATCCTGGCGGCTCACTATGATATGGATATGGGTATTGTCCCCCGGCACGGGGTCCCCCTTTTTTACCTTACCTTCTTTTACCTCCGGATCGTTCCCTTTATAATAAGGGTTATCTTCTATCTTGGCAAAATAGATAATGTCCTTTCCATTGAGGTTTTTATTGCTGCCGTTTTTGCTGTTAAAGTTTTGGGCATAAATATCCATGACCTCCCTTGTAAAAGCCCTTAGTTTTTCAGGATCATTTTTCAGGTGTTTTATTTCATCCGTACGGGGAGCTATTACAAGACTGTAAAACTTGGCTTCATGCTTTTCGATCTTCGGGCAGTTATGGTCTATGATCTTAATTACCTCCGTTGCGGTAAAAGTGTCCTTCTGATGGTTAAAAAAAAATTCCCGGTTAATGCCCTTTGCCTCATCCTCCTTGCTCAGATATTTGACCAGCGGGATACAACTTCGGGAGTTATCGTATTTTTTACTGCCGTCTGTTTTGGGATTGATTACTTTAACGTACATCTTGCTTGATCGGGTGGTTTTCTACTTGCCTTTTAATCCGGTTAACAAAGCTGTCATTTTGTCCAGTCCGGCTAACAGTTCATCCAGCTTTTTAGCGGCACTCTGGTTTGTCTGCTGCTGGTTTTCTGCCTGCCCTTTATAATACTTATGCTGGGTCGTTAGCTGTTCATAGTGATGTTTTTGGTCAGCCTCGATCATCTCTTCCGTCCGGGTAAGAACGGTCTTAAAAGTGCTTTCTTTGGGGGCATCACTGAGCAGCAATTCGGTTCGCCGGACAAGCATCATTATACTCTCTAAAAGCGGGTTGATTTTATCCTGTTCCTGGGACTTGATAACCCCTATGATTTGCTCCACTCTCCGGGTTAATTCCTTGATGGCTTTCTGAGGGTTTTCCTCTGCGGACTCCTGGGGGTTGATTCCGGTTTTCTTAAAGTAAATCACCCCATACCGGATGAACTCTCCAATACTGTTTTTGTAAGCCTTACTTAGTTTTTTTAATTCGTTGTGGGTGTGCCCGTCTACATTGACCGTTTTTAGTTTTAGTAGGGTCATATGTTAAAAACAGTAGTAGCAGTCAATGAGTTAACTGCTATCATGTTGAATGATTTTTTAAAAATGCTACCTGTCACAAACGTAGTCCATTGATTTAAAATTTCTTAGGTGATCCATTTCGCGGAGGAACAGGAAAATCCTGTTCCCGCTTGTTCGCATCATGAAAAACAAAAAGAGGTCGGGTTTTATCGTTTTTAAGTGCAAGCGATACGCTTTAGGTTAGGTTGCCTTTGGCCCAGGCCTTTTAATATCTGTTTTAAGGGGGCGAACCTTTATTGCTGCTTTTTCCCTCTATGCTTTATTGAACAACTTTTTATCCCAGGGAGGGGGGTGAATCTGTGTTAATGATATTATATTTGGCACCTGATTCATTGGTCAATTTCTGAAGAATATTCAGGATGAATTCAGGATGTTTTTTAATCAGATTTTGTAATGAGCTTTTAAAGAAGATGTATTACGAATTTGTAAGTAAATTATAATGACAATTTTTTCGCCCGAGTTTGACACTTCATTTTCAACAATTCAGCATTTATAGGTGTTTGCGGGCATGTGCTTAGGTTTGTGCCACTACATTTTGTACTCGGTTTTAAGGATTTTGGGAGGTATTTGCATTCCGAGCATTTTAAAAAGCTGGATTCCATTTTGTCCGATGTCTGTTCTGATCCAGATTTTTTTGGATGGAGTTTCAACTGGAATTACCATCATCGTTGCCAGTTCCTCAATTGCTGTGGGAGCTGTAAGAGCCCGTTCTCGAATGAGGTTTGCATCTGTGGCTTTTGATTTGAGTGTTACCTTTTTCTGACGAAGCTGTTTTGTAAGATATGCCTGACATAGGTAGGCCAGAAAACAAACTGTCAGATGCCCAATGATTCGCTCATTGGTCCAGTGGAAAATGGGCCTTACTTTAAGATTTCCCTTCAATTCACCAAAAGCATCTTCTATATGCCAGAGCTCCTTGTATTGGGTAACGATCTGTTCAGGTTTTAAATCCTTTACGTTGGTAATGATTCCAAAGAATCCATCCTTTTTTTCTTCTTCCGTAATCGCTTTCTGATTCAGGATCGGTTTTTTGCCATCGATCACAATATATTTGCGGAAGGGTTTCTGTGTAATGAATTGTTTGGCCGTTGCTTTACTGGAAGAAAGTTTTTTTCTTATTTTTTCCAATACTTCTTCTCTTGTCTTACGATCCTTTTCCGCCCTGGCCTTTGCCCAGGTGATAATAAGCCGGTCTCCTTTATAGATGGTTTCATAGATAGCAAGAGCGTCATTTATCCATTTGTATTTTTTTGTATCATAAAAGACATCGTTGGGCTTTTGTAATTTACCCAAACGCATCCCAACTACGAACTCTCCTTTTTGCTCCTTTATGTACGTCAGGTTATCCGAAGAAAATAGTCCCCGGTCAGCAACAAAAATGAATCTGCGTATTTGAAACTTACTGCGCATCTTATCCACTATCCCTTTGAGTGTATGCCCTTCAAAAGTATTTCCCGGATGCACTTCAAAAGACAGAGGGATACCATCGGTATCAGTGAGAAGTCCTAAAACAACCTGGGTACAATCGTGGCGATGTTCCTTGCTGTACCCAAATCTTCTCAATGAATCGGTGTCTTCTCTGGTACTTTCAAAACGGAGCGTAGTTAAATCATATAGTACGATGTCCGTCTGCATAGAAAATAAATCCCGGCCATAGCGATAAAGAAAATTTTCAATCTCTTCCTTGTGTTTTGCCATTACGTCAAGGGAGCGGTAAAGTTGATGCAAGCGAATATTATTGTCCACCAGTTCCGGATAAAGTCGATCCACCCATTTTTCATATAGTTCCAATTTACTGACAGGTTTAATCCAGCGGGAAGCGATCAGGGTGAATAAAGTACGCAAAAGATCAAAACCTAACCGTTCATGCTTTGAAGCAACCTTTTGAGTAATTTCTTTTATTCCCAGATCTTCCATCACTCTATCCAGTATTAAAAGTGGTCCGGCTATATAGGCATGTTTGACATCAAGGGTTTTGAGCTGTTCTAAGGCCTGAATAGATTCATTGTGCCTGCTTAGCGCTGCTGCTAAATCTTGAATCTTATTTTCATCCTCTCTGCCTAGAGAAAGCAGTACACGCTGCTTTACCTTGCCATCATCACGGTAAGACTCAACCAGGTGGAAGTAGGCCTGTCCTTTACTGTTGCGTGTAGTTTTAACAAACATGTCTGTTTATTTCACCGCAAAACAATTAAATCAAAGGGCTAAATGCAAGTATTAACAGCGATTTGTGAATATGTTGTTTCACTACACTCGACCAAAGTGCAACCAACAATTCAGGTTTTATGCATGTTCCAGAGCTTCGAATGCTCCACAAGTGTCAAACTCGGGGGACTCGAACTCGTATAACATGCCTGAAAACGCTGAAATTAGCGGTTTTAGGCATGCAAAACCAGTATTTTTAAGGCATTTTCAACCAAAACCTTACTCCAAAACCTTACTCCAGTGAGGGCCTCAATTGCTTTGCATTTTGCTGACTAACAATTCTCTTCCCGGACTTGGCCTCGATTTGTTTCCTGGTATTTCCGGCAATTGTACCACCCTGCTTTGCAATTTTTTTATTCTCTGCCAGGTCTTTTGGCTTCTTCTCTTTTGAAATTTCTGTAGTTGTCGCCTCTGCCAGCATATTCAAAACCAATTCTAAATTGGTCATGTGATCCCGAAGACCTTCCTTTTTAAGATTTTTAAACTGCTTGTATTCTTTTACTGACTTACCACTCCACGCCTTCGTGATAATATCAGTTAGAGTAGCGAATTCCTGACCTCTTTTCACTCCGCGGTTTTCCCATTCATCTGTCAGCTCCTTCCTTACCTCGATACTCTTCAAGCGCTGGTTAATCCATTCTTTGCTATATCCTTTCTGAACATAATTTTGCATAGCGCGGTCCATACCCAATTCCGGGTTTTCAGTTTCTTCGATTCTCTCGTAACCAACCTGTGCCAGCCATTGTTTAAATGGTTCTGCCTTCGGAGAAGGAATTGATTGAATTAATCGCAGCAATTGCTCAGTATCAGCAACGTCGGTCATTCGCATTTTCCCATCCGCAGCCTGCATTTTCAAACCGTGACAGTTTGTCACGGTTTCATTTCCTTCTTTTTTCAATCTCTCCTTCAGCTTTCGCCAATAAGCTAATGGATCAACGCTACCGGTTAAAACTGCAATAATATCAGTAATCGAAAAATACCATTTCTCCTGATCTTCATTCCAGGAGGAACGTATCTTTTTGCTTTCAAACAGCTTTATGTTGCTCATTGTATTTTGGTATTTTAATACTGAAATTATTCAAGTAAGGTGCTCATTTCAGTGGTATTTATTTCCAGGCTATGAACCGATTCCGATTTGTCAAAAACGATCTGACCTACAGCTTTTAATAATCCATCCTTGATAACCAGAGTTACCTCGATTATGTTTGTGTCAATGGGTTCTTTTATTGTCAATACCTCCTGGAAAAGCAGGTTTCCGGAAATATCCTTGCAATATAGTTGCCATGCATTGTCGCCCAAAATAACCATAACCCATTTCTGATAATCCTTCGGGAGACCAAGCCTGTTTATAGTTCTATTGGCTTCAACAATCTGAGGCAGGAATGCGTGAATACCAATTGTATTCAAGAATTCAGATGTCCGTTTTTCAATTTTAAATTGCATTTTAAAAGCTATAACTATAGCTAAATAAGCTAAAATACCTGAAATGCCGGCTGCGATCCCCATGGAAAATATCAACACATATTAACTTTAGGGAGGGAAATTTCCATTACACCTAATTGCCAGGGAATCAAATTTAAGTTTAAAGTAAGTTGGCACCGCACAGGATCAGTGATTACCCATTTGCACTATAAAAAAGTAGTAGCATTGACGATCTAAATTTACCGGGTGCCAGGTTTTTAGCATTAAGATTCCGAATTTCTATTCCAGTAGCGCCTCCAGCCCATTTTTCCAAATAATAAAACTTGTTCTACCATTTCAGCGCAGCGGAACTAATGGTTCACAACAAGTTTCTTCTTCATTGAAGTAATCAAGCGGTTTCAATACGTTTTCGAATCGAACATTCCGTTACTGATGTTTGTCCAGAAAGAATAAGAATTATTTATTGATATATTTTAAAATATTTATAATACTACATAATTATAATATATTTAATTAATTGATAATAAGACAATTAAATACTATGTAAAAAATCAAATTAATATTTAATAGGTCGTATTGATTAGCCAAGGTTCATGTGCCCGGCTCCGGGGACAAATGCAGAACCAGAATACTTCAAACAGAAAAGCTTGAGCAAGCGCTGACTTTGTTCAGTGACTTTAAAAAAGAATTAAATGCGAATTCATTTGAAAATACGCAGACCGCTGCGAACATTCAGCAACCTGTTTATTATCCGGAATGCGCGGAATCTTTCATGAAATACCTGAACAATGAAGATGTCCCATTGCACATGCAAAAGGGAAGAGATAAAAGACAGATTAAGCATTATAAGAGGTCATTGCTCTATTTCGGATATGCAATGCTTGAAAAGGGAATCAATCCAGAAACATTGAAATTTACAGACATAAACGATGTGCATGTTGGATATTTTTGTGAATACATACTCCAAAATAAATCAGCAAAGAACAAAACCTATAATAATATTACCGGCGCATTGAAAACGTTTTCAAAATATATAATCGGACATTACAATTTAAACGTTCAATGTCAATTTACTAAGATTGGAAAGAAAAAAGTGGTGCCTAAAAAAATAATTGTCTCCATGAAAGAATTTTATTCCTTATTGGAAATTGTAAATCAGGAGAATGGCTGGCACCTGGAAAAATCCGGAGATAGAAAAAATTATTATAAACCATGGCTGAAGCTGGCATACAAAATGGGTCTATTTACCGGCGGCCGCGGGGAGGAAGTTGTGATGATGAAATGGAATGGGATAAGACTTTCTCCAACCGAGGAATTTTCACATATTGACGTTTATCATTACAAGAACAATAAGAGAAATAGTGATAAAATCAGCGAAGAGGATTATGAAATAAAGCGTGTACCGATCAACATGGACCTGGAAGACATACTATATAACTTAGGCTACGATAAAAACAAGGGGAAAGACGAATTCATAATTGGTCCGGAAGCGCAAATGCAAAGAAAGACAATGATGACTTTAATTTCGAACTCATTTTCACATTATTTTAAACAATTGGGTACCGGGGAAAATAAATTATTTAAACATTTGAGGAAAACCTATGTAACTGAACTTTATATCAGAAAACATGGTGAAACATATCTTTCAACCGGGCACGAGGGAAATGAGATTATTGAAAAGCACTACCTGAATGATGAGCGTGTGATGCAGGCGCTCAGAGATGACTTCAAAAGCTATGGAAGAATCTTCAAAAAGGAGTAAAATTCAGACCTTTACCTTACTCCAGTACCTTACTCCAGGTAGTATTTAAACGAAAAAAGCCTCAAATTGATTAAATTTGGGGCTTTTCAGTCGTGCGGGCGGAGGGACACTGCACCCGAAATGACTTAACTTATTGATTTACTGAACATTACAACGTTTTAAAAAGTCTACTCACAGCTAAAACAGCCCTTTTTTGCTCTTACTCACAAAGCTGCGTTTTTAAGCTGATTTGGCACATTCGCTTTATTTTGATTACCGGTTTCCCCGTTCAATTCCAATTTGAAAACAAAGCGCATCAACTACTTCTGTTTGCTTCTTTGTATCGCTGATAAGTCCGTATTGCTGCGAAAGTCTTTGCTTATCCAGCGTCCGGATTTGGTGGCAAAGAATAATGGATTCTTTTTCAAGACCAAAGTTATTTGCCGGAATTAGTACTTCATTCGGATAAATACGTCTGCCAGGTTTACGTGAGGTAATTGGAATGACGTTTACCGTGTTTAGAATATCATTTATCTCGTCTTCACTGATAATAAGTACAGGTCTTGATTTACCTTGTTCGGAACCAATAACAGGATCGAGATTAGCCCGGCAAATACTCCACTTCTTTACCGTCATAGGTTTTCGTGGTCAATGGAATCAAAGTCCTGATGAATTTCCTTTATATCTGCAAGAAACAAAGGATCCTGGGAGGCTTGTTTAAGCTGATCGAGTTTTTGTGCTTTCGTATCAACCTGATCATCGACAACTACTGTCACCTGTTTTTTATTGCTAAAATCCGCTGGCAAGGTCACTACGACCTGATTATTATTTACTGAGCAAACCTGGCGATATGTCATTTTACAAGAGTGTTGTTGCCACAAAGATACGATATTTTGCGTCGTTAGATTGCATTTTCAGTTGTCCGATTTTTTCGGACAGTTCACTTCTTTCTGCCTGAAGCTCTACTTTCAGATCCTAAAAGGGTGGGTACAAATTGTCCCCGCCCTTTGGCAAAAAGTTATTAAGACAAGGCTGGGGCATTCCGGGACCCACTATTGCGATTTCGGAAGAATCACAAAGAAAGGGCCTCATGCCAGGCGAAATAATCCGGCCTGGGTCAAATAAATGGGCTTATTTGAATAACTATTTCGGATCCTGACTTTTATTCCGGCCTTTTACAACCAGCTTTGGAAAATTATGGAGTTGGCCCTCTCAGCAGATTAAATTTGATTTGGAATGGAACCTGAACCAGATTTATTCATGTATTTCAGGTTCACTGCAAACATGACAATGAAAATAACACCGATAAATCCTCTGATGAATCCACTTATAATTCCAATTAATTGCCCCATCATTAAGGGCGAACCCACAATTACTAAAACCCCTGCCAAATAAAGATAAAATCCCGCTTTCCTTAATTTCCACATCAAAATTGCACCGACAAGTTTCAGCAGGTTTGAGAATAATCCGATTATGGAATACGTTCTTATACTTTCAGGGCCAATATTTTCATTCACTGAAGCAATTATTCTTTTAACAAAGCTTGGGGCATTTTCTTCGTTAATTAGGCTCTCTCTCCGTTCAATGACTTCACTTGCTATTGTGGAAATAGTATTCGCTGTTGCATATTGCCGAATACATTTGATTACACCCCATCCACTACCAAGGAAGGTGAGAATGCAAATAACGGTTAGAAAACTGCTCCTCCCTCTCGTCGGAGTTGAAGCTGGTATAGGGATTGTTTCCATATTTTTTTGAATTTGCACTCCTATTATTTCTTAACCAAAATAGCGGCAGATAGATTTTATCTTCGGCTGTTCAGTTTATTGAAACAATCGATTGTGCTTTATAAACAGGGTAATCAGTATATCCCTTTGCTTCAGCAGAATAAAATAAATCCTGATGTAAATCCTTTGATAATGCCCAATTGTTTTTCATTCTTTCAACAAGATCAGGATTATTTATAAATGGCCTCCCAAATGTAATAAGGTCCCCTAATCCGCTTTCAATATCCTGTTCCGCCCTTTCCTTGTCATAACCTCCCGAAAGAATGATAGTGTTTTTGAAATTACTGCGTATCAGCTTTTTAATTTCTATAGGAACTTTAGGCGCGCCCATAGAGGAATGATCAATTATGTGGATATAAGCTATGCCAATCTTATTTAGCTGCTGTGAAAGGTATTTATACGTATCATTAATTTCAGGATAAGGTTGCATATCACCGTTAACGCCATAAGGAGACAAACGAATTCCTGTTTTTCCTTTTCCAATGGCTTCAGCGACTGCCCCAGCCACTTCCAGTACAAACTTGCAGCGATTTTCAATACTTCCACCATAATTATCTTTACGAATATTACTGGTTGGTGAGAGAAATTGTTCGAGAAGGTATCCGTTAGCGCCATGCAACTCTACACCATCAAATCCTGCTTCTATAGCATTCTTTGCAGCAGTAACATATTCTTGTTTTGCATTTAGAATATCCAAGTCTGTCATTTCTATTGGAAGAGGAAAATCCTGCAACTTTTGAGCATCAGTCCACATTTGTCCAGAAGGTTTAACAGCAGAAGGTGCTATAATTTGAGCCCCCTTGGGCAGATTGAGCGGATGACTTATTCTTCCGGTATGCATCAACTGAACAAATATTTTTCCACCTTTTTTATGTACCGCAGAAGTAGTTTTTTTCCAACCTTCGACCTGCTCTTTACTAAACATACCTGGTATGCGGGCATAACCAAGTCCATTTGGTGATGGTGAAGTACCTTCGGTTATTATTAATCCGGCATCTGCCCGTTGTCCATAATATTCCGCCATTAGTTCATTGGGAATATTTCCAATTGCCCTGCTTCTTGTCATTGGCGACATAACAATTCGATTCTTTAATTCTAATGATCCAAGTTTATAAGAATCAAACAATTTCATTTTATTCATCAGATAGTTTTCCGGTTAGCATTTATATTTTTACGATCATTTTACCTTCATTTTTTCCGTCAAAGAGGTCAAGAAAAGCCTCTGGTATATTATCAAACCCATCCACTATCGTTTCAGAATAAGTTAATTTTCCTTCTTTTATCCAAACAGCCAATTGCTTAGTTGCCGTGGAGAATTTGTCAGAAAAATCAGATACTATAAATCCGCTCATTGTTGCACTTTTAGTTAAAATAATTGGTTGGATACGGGGACCAACCGGTACTTTTGTTTCGTTATAAAGGGAAATAGCTCCACAAACTGGTAATCGGGCATGTTTATTAATATTTGCCAATACCGCATCTGAGATTTCACCACCAACATTGTCATAATAAACATCAACCCCTTTAGGACAAGCATTTTTTATAGCTTCTCTTAAATCAGAAGAGGTTTTATAATTGATAGCATTGTCAAATTTGAATTTTGTCTTAAGAAGGTCAACCTTTTTATCCGTGCCTGTTATACCCACTACTTTGCAACCCATAATTTTACCAACCTGTCCAACAACAGATCCTACAGCACCAGCCGCACCAGATACTACAATTGTTTCACCTGACTTTGGAACGCCTTTTTCAGTCAAACCCAAATAGCCAGTAATTCCTGTCATTCCTAAGATTCCAAGGTGGAGTGAAAGTTTCGATGCCTCTGAGTCCACTTTATTTAGTCCTTTGCCATCGGATGTCTGATGTTCTTTCCAGTCCAAATTCCCAGAAACGAAATCTCCCTTTCTAAATTCGGTATTTTTTGAATCTACAACTTCAGCAATAATACTTGATTGTATGGGTTTATTTAATTCAAATGGAGGAACATAAGATTTGGAATCATTCATCCTGCCACGTAGATACGGATCTACAGAAACATACAAGGTTTTTAATAATACTTCTCCTGCCTTGGCCACCGGAATTTCTTCTTCTATAAATTTAAAATCACTTAAAGTTGGTTTTCCTTTAGGTCTTTTATCAAGCAGAATTATTTTATTCATACATTTTCTAATCTTAATGTTAACATATTGACCGTATTACATTTCAATCCTATCTGCAACCCCCAGGATGTCCCTGATGACATCCACAATGATGACAATAATGTCCGGATGTTTCTCCACAAGATTTCTCCTGCATTCCTTGGCAGCCATGTTTATCCATTGCGTTATTATTACAACCACATTGTCCCTCTTGTTTTTCTTCTTTTCCGAATAAGGAAAGGAGTTCGTGATAAACTTTACCTTCAGGTGTAGTCGGTGTTTTCAGATGAAGTTTGACAACTGCAAATGTTGTATCTTCTTTGGAAAATGTTTTGAGCACATTTACTGAATCAATCATAGATGCCGGTATAGTTACCCAATTGGTTAAATTTCCCTTAATTGCAAATAACACTTCAGAATCTTTTTCGGATTTTTTTATAATTCCTTTTAGAGCTGAGCAAGGTTTTAACGTGTTCGTTTTGAGTTGATCAAAAAACTCCTTTGATGTTAATGTTTCCATATTGTATTTTTTTGTTTAAAGGTTTATTAATAATTCATTTCTGGGCAAAGATGGAATCATTTGAAATAAGCAGCATTACAGAAGTTAAATAAAAAGTTACAGCATTCACACCACAAGTATTTAAAAGCTGAAATTCACTGTTCGGGAACCTCAGTCAAATTTGCCCAAGGTTCAGATCCCTCTTGTCAGTTACCAAAGACTTTTAATACCATCGACCAGCCAACTTGGGCTAATCCCCAGCCAAACGACCAAAATTCCTAAAATGGCAAGTATACCAAAGCCTGCAATGAAAGAAATATTTGAAGGCATTTTATTAGAAATAATTTCATCCCCTTGCTTCATCATAGAAGCAATCAGACGCAGGTAATAATATAAACCAATCACACTACTAAGAACAAGCGTAAATACAAGCAACCAGCTTGAATTGCCAACCCCTGATAAAAGCAAATAGTATTTCCCCATAAACCCGACGGTAAGCGGAATGCCTGCAAGAGAAAGTAAAATAATTGTAAAGACTGCTGCAAGTAAAGGTTTTCTCCAAAACAAACCTTGATAGTTTTCAATACTGTTTGCTTCCTCATCGGACTGAGAAAGCATTGTAATGATGCCGAACGCGCCTAAGATTGTTATAATATAAGCTGTAACGTAAAACGTAGCAGCTTGTGGTCCCATTTCGTTTCCTGCTATAAATGCAACCAAAAAATAACCAAAATGAGCTATGGAAGAATAGGCTAAAATTCGCTTTACATTATTCTGTAACAGGGCCAACAGATTGCCAATCCACATCGATAAAATTGCTATTACAGTGAATACCAGCATAATATTCTCAAAACGATAGAGGTTAGTCATCATAAAAAAGCGGAGCAATACCATTGCCATTGCGCCTTTAGAAATCGTGGCAATAAATGCGGATATAGGAGAGGATGCGCCTTCATATACATCCGGAGTCCACATATGGAACGGCACAAGGCCTAACTTGAAACCAATACCCACCATCATCATGCCGGTCCCGGTTACAAGTATCATAGTAGAGGAAGATGTTAGTGAAGCTGTTATCAAAGACATTGCATGGAAAGTCATACTGCCTGTAATCATATAGATCAATGCCATACCAAATAACAAAAATGCCGAAGAGGCGGCTGCAAGAACCAGGTATTTTAATCCAGCTTCGATTGCTTTTATGCGCTCTCTGTAATAGCTGATCAGGGTATACAATGAAATATTGAGTATCTCAAGGCTCACAAAAAGTGAAATAAAATGAGTGCTGATCACCATCACACCTGCACCAAGAGTGGCAAGGAGTAATAACAGGTAATACTCCTCCTTCCTTTTTTCTGGAAATAAATTAGTCCATAAAATGATTCCTTCATTTTCAATCATGGGCATTAGCAAAGACTTTGAAAATTTAGCAAAGAAAGTTCAGGAATTTGCAAATAATATTCAGACACAGATGGAAGGGATACCTGACATGGTTATACAGCTTGAAAACGTCTGTGCCCAGGCATGTAGTGAATTGGAAGAAGAATTTGAACGGATTAAAAATTCACATTCCTGAAAACAATTAAAAGAATCTTTCTTGGATTTTTACTGCTTGTAATTGTAATTGTTTTAGGTTTCCTGTCAATATGTTACTATAACTATTCTACGGACAAGAATCCATATAAAAGTTTCATAATTCCTCGAATCAACATACTGGATATTCAGTTACTATATGATAAAAGCCGTTACCCTCAATAACAATCAACACCTGTCCTTTGGGATGTGTATGCCAATTGGTTCTTGCTCTTGGTTCAAATGTTACGCTTCCTGCAGAAAATTCATTGTTCTTGTCCTTTGCTAATGAGTTCGGCTGTTTTGAGGATGGCCTTGTCGTATTCGTATGGGGTGGCTGGGCTCGAATCAACACCTCCTGGAAATAATTGACGTGCAAGGAGTTAAAAATCCTGCCAATTTTTTTATTTATAGCTCAAAACTAAGAAATCCTTGTTCTGACCCGAAACATTTTGCCAGTTCTTGCCACGTGATGCCAGGTGGTGATGCCTCCCTTTCCGTTTCATTGGCCTCGGGCCGGTTCACTTTTACATTGGGACTCCAGGAAGCCCCAATGAAACAAAGTCTTCTACTGAAACAGTATTTAAACATTTTGCCCGGTGGCGACACCTTTTGTAGAGTCCACAAGCAGAAAGACCCCGAATTTTGGCGCTTTGAGGCCTTTTTTAACTTATCATAATAACCCATAGGTAGGAAACCGTGGTACACCGAATAGTTCTATGACAATTAGCTCATGGGCATTTGATAAAGCGCAAACGGCTAACGTTATTGTTATTGATAATAAAGCGCAGGGTATTATTTGTTATCATCCTGGCTATACATTCGTTGAAAAACTTCAAACCATTGCAACAAAGTTTCGCAACGAGCAAAACAAGGGAACAAAGGATGGGAATTTTATGCGACAGTATTACGATGTATATTGCCTGTTAGATTCTCCTGAAGTGATAAAATTCATTGGCACTCCGGAATATTTCGCTCACAAAGAAAGGCGCTTCCCGAAACCGGACTTTGAAATACCTCTTAATAAAAATGAAGCTTTTTTATTAACCTCAGAGCAACTACGTAAAGATTTTTCGGAAAGATATAAGGCCACTGCGACCTTGTATTACCAGGGTCAGCCTGCATTTGATGACTTGATTACACGGATCAATTCGTATCTTGATAAGCTGTAAAGCTCACGGTCAGGCGGCCTTCTTGTATTTTTCAAGCAACAGCATCCTCGGTAAGTCTCCATCGCTTGGGTACTTAGGTATCCATTTAGCCTGCTGACTATAAACTCGTCCAGCTTTTAGAATCACAATCATACTATCATGTTTGCCCTTGTTATTTGTGACGAATTGACCTTTTGTATTGAATCCTTTGAATGCTATCCGGCCCTTTACAA
>Ga0206823_1055_pt1 | contig 32227 bp, 24 predicted proteins | sample Alteio_BWOrgCont_81_FD_152868 | JGI IMG/M metagenome (GOLD analysis project Ga0206823, IMG submission 152868) | Enriched cells from forest soil in Barre Woods Harvard Forest LTER site, Petersham, Massachusetts, United States -... | ecosystem: Environmental > Terrestrial > Soil > Temperate forest >...
CACCTGTTCTAATTTCTAACTGACCATCCACTTCTTTTTCTATAACAAGTTGAAATTGATCGACATTTCTTCCTATTAAAGCTCTCTCGTTATCAATTTCAATATCAAATAGCTCTATATTTTTTGACTTGCATACAGAACATGAAATATTTTTTTGTAATCAGACAAATGTTCTACATGAAAATCTTCTATTTCATTTCTTATCGCCATAGCAATAATTTTAGAAAGCAACTTTAATGTTTTAATACAAGTAGGAGGTACAGGAGGTATTTTATCATTTCTGGCTCGGCAGTAGCATGAATTCTACTTTTTCATTTCAAGAATATTATTTTTATGAAAAAGTTCAAGCAATTGTTCAATTTCATTTTCATTCAGGACTTCCTTTGGGAAAAGTTGAGCGTTTTTTTCACTAATGAATAGAAATATTATATCCTTTGAATTCAAGAAGCATTTGAAATTGCTCCATTTTAATTTGGTTGATGAAACTTCCCCAATTGACTCTACACCGTCTTGATTAATTATAAATGTTAAATTTTGAAATTTACTTTTGTTCTCACGATAAACTTGTTTCCCAGAACCATACACTCTATATGCTCCTAAGATAATTGCAACAGGGAAAATAATAATTAATTCAACGCCATTCATTGTTTTATCCTGTGTTGAAAAATTAATTCCTGAAAATGATTTATAGCCAATATAAGCGGAGAAAATGCTCAGAATGACTATTGCGAATTGTGTTGTACCAGTCCTTAAAATAAGTTTGACTCTTGCTTTTAAATATATCTTTTCGGGTATTGAAAATTTCAATTTTAATTCTTCGTTCATGGTAAGTATGCTATGATCATAGGGCTAAAATTACTCCATTTCTACAATTTCAATGGCACTTGATAGGGCATGCTTATTTAGCTGAGCACCCTCCTAATAGGAGAAACAAAGGCAGGTATTTGAGGTATCTGGAAATCATTTCTTCATTTTAATGTTTAGGTTTAGCAAATAATTTTTCATTAAACTCTTTTGATTTCCCTTTGGGAATAGAAAGCGATTTCCATTGGTCCTTGGAAACCATTTTTGCTATGAATACAATTTGTCCAATGTGATAGGAATAGTGGGCGATTTGCCTGTTTATCGCTTCTATTACTGTATGAGCTTCGCCCCTGATGTAAACTATTTTTGTTAAGTCATTGTCATTCAATTCTTCAATTGTATCAAACATACGCGTCCAGCCTTCATCCCATATTGAAAATAGTTCGGCTCTTGTTTTAAAATTATTTTCAAATTCAGTATCCCTGTTTCTCCAAGGTTTTTCACCATCAGTGGTAAGAAAGTCCGTCCAGCGGGAAATCATGTTCCCCCAAAGGTGCTTTACAATTATGGCAATGCTATTGCTCCCTTCATTGAACTGCCAGAACAGTTTTTCCTCTGATACCTGACCAATCGCCCTTTCTCCCAACGTTTTGTAAGATATTAATACTTTGAACGCACTTTGTAGATATTCAGAAGGAACATTTGAATGGCTGATGGTCTTTTTAACTGCTGGTTTCCTTTTCGCTTTTACAGGAAACTTCCTTTTGTTGGATTCTATTTTAATGGGTTTCTTGGGGGATGATTTTCTCGTTGGGCTCATGGCTTATGTATTGGATGATAGATGCAAATTCCCTGATGACATCTTTTCCACCGCTTTTCTGATTTCAGAATTCATTCTTAATTTTAAAATTATTTTTCTCAAAAAATTCGATTCTGATTTTATTTGTTCGTCATATTTGCCTCTGATTTCATTTCTAATTACATCAGATTTCTGGCGGAATGCGTCAGTTCGTTGGTAATTGTAGTTTCCTGAATGGATAATGTTCATTTTGTAGGTGAGTTTAATACTTCTTCATTCAAACATTTATACTGGCATCTATTTCCATGAATAATTTTCACTTCAACTTTGTCTCTAATTTTCAGATTCATCTTTTTCAAATCAACTTCAAAAGCATTTGCCTTAATTTCATCAGCGGTTTCCTTGCCATTTACAATCACTTTTTGAACGCAGAATCCTCCCTCATATATATTACCATTCTGGAAAAACAGGTTTTTCCCATTAAATGTTCCTGAATAGGTGGCTGTATCAGATATTGTTCCAACAATATCAACAGGTATCATTACAGTTTTGGGCTTGTTTTCATTTTGGGAAAATGCGTTTAGCCCTGCCAGTAAAAGAAATGCGAGAAGAATTGTTTTCATCTGAATTTTATTTTACCTCAATTGTTGGCTAAATTATGACAATTCTGACCAATTCCAGGCTTTCAGTTCATTCTTATTTTTCATCTTCAGTACACTCTTATTTTCCGAAATCGTTGCATTTTATCTTTCGCTTTCTATAAAACCTGGCTTGAGAATAATTTCCTAAGTATTCTTCAATCACATGAAATTCAAATCCCGCAACAGTAGCCAAAAATGGCGGAAGAATAATTGCTGGGTCTCTAGGTATTTTGAGGTATTTTGAATACCAAATAAAATAACCGAAGATTCCAGGAATGTCGATTATCAATAATGGAACAATTCCAATTTCAATATAGGAATACGTTATGCCTGAAACCAGCAATACCAAAACGAGAATGGCTAATCGGGTTTGTTCTTTGATGACATAGTTCGTGTGCAGTGTATTGCGTAAAGATTTTATGGTGCAACGTTTGTTTTTGAAGTTCTGTAAATTCCATAGTAGTAGAATAAGGCAGTAACAATGATCCGTAGGGCGATGTTACCCAATATTTTTATACTTACTCCTTGTATATAAGCATAGAGTTCAAGAATACCCGTAATGGTTTTCTATTCTGAAATTCTGCTTAAAAAACCTTCAACTTTTCACCTTATAACAACCAATCGCTTATTTATTCTTTCATTATTGGTTGCGATACAAACATTATATACTCCCTGGGACAAATTGCTACCGTCTATTATTGTTTTTTCATTTTGTATAATTCCTGTGGTCATTAATTTACCTGAAAAGTCAAACACCTGAAAAGTCTGTTCTTCATTTAAACTACTCGTTATAGAAAACTCACCCATAGTAGGATTTGGAAAAATATTTAAATAATTTATCCTATCCCGAATTTCTGAAACTCCTGTTGTTGAATAGGAGAGTTGAATAGTGTCAATGTACAATACATTTGGATTCACGTTTTGATTGTAGCCTTGTCCATATGAACGTGAAGTAAACAATAAAGCGATCTTATCCGGATTTTCAGTTGAAAAATAATTTAGAGGGATCTCAAAGGGTGTCCAGTTTGGCGCATATCCCAGCAATTTGCTGGAGTATGCAATTGTATCCAACGAAGGATTGGAATTGCTCTTTTTTGTCAGCAATATTTGAACCGACGCGCTGTCGTCAACATTAATCAGATCAACATACCTATAATATCCCGTTAATTTTAAGGGCCGGTTTGCAAAAGGGATGCCGTATTGACTCCAATCATCGTTTAAACCTGCATCTTCATTCGGATCTTCAGGCGCTCCGAGAGCTAAATAACCCGCTGCATAATTATACCAATTGCAAACAGCAGCGCTGTATTTGCCTGAAAAGGCGTCTGACGAATGAGTAAAATAGTCGGCAACATCAATATCGTATCCCCATCCTGCAGGCACTGTGTCGTTATGTGAGTCAACGACCCAGAAATCAAAATTTCCATTTGGTAATTGTTGGGCAATGGACGATTTAAATATACCTACACCCAACAATGCAAAATAAAATATCACCTTTTTCATCCTCTTCGATTTTTATGTAAAGCTATGGTGATCCAGAGGGATGTGTTAGGACAAATCAAGGAATTACTTGTGCTTTACATGGATTTTTATTAGCTCTATTGCACATTTATATTCTGTGTATTTGTTCCATTGCCACCGGAACCATCTGCTGTAAGTGAAATGGAATAGGAGCCCAAAGAACCATATGTATGCGAAGGAGAGGTTAAGGTAGAAGTAGATCCATCACCAAAGTTCCAAATATAGGAGGAGGCACGAGAAGAGGTGTTAGTAAAGTTAACCGTTCCGGTACCATTTTGGGTATATGTAAAATTGGCGTCAGCTGCCTTTCGGCAGGAAATCGAGCATATGCTGATAAACAGAACGGATGCGAATAAGATTTTCAAATTTTTCATTTTGTGGTTCGTTTTCGACAAATGAATGGCTTTTCCGAAACATTCGTATTACATGTTCCTTGTCATTAATTGTATTGTTCACACATTGAATTGCAGCTTGTTTCTCTTCAATACCGAACTCAAATTATTTGCTTAAATTGGCAAATGAGGACAAAATCAGACTCCTTGCTGGCAAAGATTTCCATTCAGAATGAATAAAATACGCAGTTGGTTTATTGCTGACTACCTGTCTAAAACAGAAGATGTGTTTGACCGGGCAAAAATTGAACTTATTTACAGCTTATCAATTTTATGTTTAATCCTGAATTTAGTCCTTTGCACAGACCTGTTTGTTCTGCGCTTTGTCAATAGTGCCTTTACCATCCTTGTTTCCATTCCTTTATTAATTTGGACGCTTCTTAGTCTGAAAAACAGGCAAAAGCTGAACCTGGCTGCTAGCATTTATATCGTTCAGCAAACCCTCGTTTTCCTGGTCGACGCTTTCCTGCAGGGGTTCCAATTAGATATTTCAGAAGGATTCTGGGTAATAAGTCTTATTTCGTTTTCTTGTTTCATTTTTGGGACGAAAAAAGGACTATTGGTTTCCTCACCTCATATAGTTTTCCTTTTTCTTTTTTCTTTAGGTGAAATTGATGTTATGGTTAATATTCACGAGCACAGAATATTACCACAACACCTGCAAATGCTTACAATTACACCCTATTTCCTGACCATTTACGTTATCGCAAAATTTGTTCTAACAAAAGACAAGGCAGAAGCGGAAATCAAGAAACAAAAATCCGAAATTGGCTCAAAAAACAGAGAAATAATTGATAGCATAAACTACGCAAGGAGGTTACAACAAGCCATTCTGCCTCCGATTTCCCAAATTCAAAAACAATTCCCAGATAGTTTTCTCCTTTACCTGCCTAAAGACATAGTTGCAGGTGATTTCTACTGGATGTACAGTGCAGGCGACAATGTTCTGATTGCAGCAGCCGATTGCACCGGACATGGAGTTCCTGGCGCATTGATATCGATTGTCTGCTCCAATGCCTTAAACAGGACTGTTAAAGAGTTCGGATTGACTGAAACAGGTAAAATCCTTGATAAAGTTACCGAACTGGTTTTTGAAACGTTTGAGAAATCAGGCGAAGCAATTAATGATGGGATGGATGTATCACTTCTTTCTATCAATAAAAGGTCTGGTCAGGTTCAATGGAGCGGAGCAAATAATCCTCTTTGGGTTGTCAAAGAAAGAGAACTAACCGAAATCAAGGCAGATAAGCAGCATATTGGAAAGAGTGAGGACAGAAAGCCCTTTACAACCCGCAATCTTCCATTGAATAAAGGCGAAACTTTTTATCTCATAACAGATGGATACGGCGACCAATTCGGAAAGGATGGGAAAAAGCTGATGAAAAAGAATTTTAAAGAATTAATTCTTTCCGTTCAGGACAAATCCATGTCTGAGCAAAGGCTCATCCTGGAACAACACCATTTGAAATGGAAAGGAAACCTTGAACAGACCGATGACGTGACAGTGATTGCGATCAAATTATAATATTTAAACGATGCAACCTTTTCAGTTAAAGGTTCATCTGTTTATAGAATCATGCTTCTATAAAAAATCAGTTCCCCTGAAAACTTATGTTAAATTACTTGGACTATTATGCATAATTGCTACAGCATTTTTGTTGAATTCATGCAAAAAGCAAAATGCATCTGCTTGTAACGCTACTGTAAAAAGGGCAACTTGTGGTTGTTATATCTATTTATTAGATAACCCGGGAGAAGGTTTATTTGCTGATTCTGCAAGCGCAAAAAATAATTACAGAGTTACTCTTTACGATGGAGAACGTGTAAAAGTTGACTATGCCAATATAGCCTGTTGTGATGAATGCGATTGTGCTACATTGGCGTGCGGGAATTTCAAAATGATGACGACCCTCTATTCGATTAAGAACGTTGTGGTATGTAAATAATTGACCCCTATGGATAATCCATAAGATCCTGCTAATTCTTATGCTTTTTCAAAATCCAACCACACAGCTTTAACGTATATGCTATTATAAACCAATGCTTAAAGGCTATGAACACACAATGCCTAAAAAGACTTTCTGCCATGTATGTCAGGTTATTGAGAGTTAAACATGAAAATGGCTATCCGAAAAAGATTTCGAGTTTCTATTTGAAACGATCCAGAATAAATTTTCAAAACAGTTTCAATTTTAACATGCTTAGTTTACAGTAATTACTCTTTAAAAAAAATAAATGAAAAGTTTAAAAATAACAATCAACCAAAGACTCTCAAATATTGCGCTGATTTCCATATTTGCGGCTATCGCTGCATTGGCAATTCTTTCTTCTGGTATGATTTAAATGACTCTTACGTACAAAGACTAAATAAAACAACACTTATTCCTATATTTAACCATGAGATGGGTTCGCCTTATGGGTAAATTGTTCAAATTTATTTTAGGAATAAGCGGTTTACTTTTCTTCCTCCTTTTATTTTTAAGCTTTACTGCACTCCCGTATTATGCTTATCACTGGCTTGGAACTGCCAATTCAGAATTAAAATCAAGGCCTGATGTTATTGTCCTGCTGGGTGGTTCTGGAATGCCAAGCCCGGATGGCTTGATCCGAAGCTATTATGCTGCCGAATCAGGATTAAAATACAAAAATGCTGAAATTATCATTGCGTTGCCTTATAATGAAAATGACCAGGATAGCCTGAGGCAACTGGACCTAATGGCCAGAGAACTAAAACTGAAAGGGATTGAACCTTCCCGGATACAGTATGAGCCTCTTGGATTCAATACCCGCTCTCAGGCTCTCCAAATCGCAGGTAAATTTAAAAAGGACAAAAACAAAACAGCTCTGCTGTTAGTGACTTCCCCGGAACATATGTTTCGGTCTGTTAAAACATTTATCAAAGCAGGTTTTCCGAATGTGAGTGGAGTTCCTGCGTTTGAAAAACCAGTTGATGAGGAAAAAGTAAAAGACACAGAATTAACAAGGGATATCAGGGTAAAAAGCCTTTTATTCAGATACAATATATGGAGTTACCTGAATTACGAATTGATTGTAATGAGGGAATATTGCGCTATTTCCTATTACAAATTCAAGGGCTGGATATGAACTTTTTTCATAGATCAATATTCATTTCAGTCCTGGCATTGACATCCTGTCCCTTGCTTTCCCAGATAAACGTAACCGCGCTGATTTCCGATGCCCAAACGGACATATCAAAAAATAATTACCTGGAGGCCATTAAAAAACTTAACATCTGCATCAGTGTTAAACCAGGTGAATCAGTCGCCTATTTTTTCCGGGGCTTATGCAAGTATTATTTAAATGATAATCTTGGTGCAGAACAGGATTTAACGAATGCATTGACAATTTATAACCCATGGGCTTATGATGCATACAATTACAGAGGACTTGCTAAATACAGGCTTCAGGATTTCAATGGGGCAATTATGGATTTTAACAAAGTCATCCTCAAAAGACCAAGGGATCCGCAACTTTACATTGAACGGGCATTTGCCAGGCTTTCCAATCAGGATTTCAAAGGATCACTAAGTGATTGTGATAAATCGCTAGATCTCGGAGCGGAAGGCGACAACATTTATTTGTGCAAAGGATCCGCCGAAAGTGGATTGGAAGATTACGAATCCGCCTTAAAGGACTATGTCCTGGCCCTCCGGTTTAATCCAAAAAACGTCGATGTATTTATCCGAAGAGGAATTACAAAACTGAAAATGGGCAACAACCAGGACGCAATCAGTGATTTTAATCTGGCACTGAAACTCGACACCGTAAGCACACTCGCCTATTTCAACAGGGCGGAAGCAGAAATGGCTGCCAATGATCAGGATGCTGCCTTAAGGGATCTGAATACTATATTAAAATATGAACCAGAGAACTCATTAGTCTATTTCAACAAGGCGTTCATAGAAGCAAACCAAAAGGAATACAAAAAGGCAATAAAGGATTTTGATAAAGTGCTTGAGCTCAATCCACAGAATATTCAGGCTTTATTTAACAGGGCAAAATTAAAAACAATGGTGAATGATTATAAAGCTGCCCTTGCAGATTACAACCAGACCATCGAATCTTTCCCCTATTACGTTGAAGCATATTACGACCGGTCAGAAGTCAAAAAGCACCTGAAAGATTTTGAAGGGGCAAAAAAAGATGTTGAGCTAAGTAAAATAATCAGCGAAATGAATCAGGAAAAAAACCTTTCGCAAAAAAACAGAGATTCGTTAAATCTGATTCGCTTAATGGAATTAGACGCCAATTTCGGATCCGGTGAAACAAATTCCGAAGACACGGTTAGCATTGAACTAATGCCCGTATTTGCAATTTCGGTGAAGGACAGTAATAATATTAAATCAATCTTTTACAGTCCCTTATTGTTAAAGTTAGGAACGCAAAGTCAGCCCCTGTGCTTTTCAAATAAAGAATCGAAATACAAACTCAATGTCAGCGACTCCGCATCCGAACACCATTCACTGCTTTTGAAAGCAATCTACAAAACAGGCCTCCAGCTTTTTAATGATGCGGCTAAGGACTATACTAAAAACATAGAGCTGAATCCAAAATCGGCCATCGCCTATTTTGCCAGAGGCGTGAATACCTGCAAAGAAATTGGATTAATCCGGCAATTTGATTCAAAGAATTTAAACGAAAAGTATGAAAAAGCCCTTTTGGATTTTAATAAAGCCATTCAGCTGGAACCTGATTTTGCTTTCGCTTACTATAACAGAGCGTATGTAAAATGCCAATTGCATGATTTTAACGGGTCAGAAAAAGATTGCGATTCAGCTATCCGGGCAAATCCGGACATCGCTGATGCCTATTACAACCGGGGATTATTGCTGCTGGTTCTCAGGAATAAATTAAATGCGTGTCAGAATTTCAGTAAGGCAAGTGAACTCGGACTGATCGAGTCATATGCAATAATTAAAAGATACTGCAGCCATATCAGATGATATTAATATTCAAAAGACTTAATATCAGGGCTGTTCAAAAGGTAGGCGTTAAATCTTTCAAACTTCGAACTGCTTCCGTAAATTTCATAGGAACAAACCAGGTCATTAAAAGTTTTCGTTTCCTTTATTTTTGTAAAGTCCAGTTTGTAATTTAAAAGCTCCTTTTCAATTGAACCGGTTTTCATAATTGTTTTATCAAAAACAATTTTATAGGTTTTCTTTTGATGCAAGCGGTCAATAAAATTCTGAATGTATTCAAATGCGGAAAGGATTAGAAGCACAAGCAACAGCCCCTCTGCAGTCATTTTGTATGCTCCCATTCCGATCGCCATTCCAAGTGAGGCAGTAACCCAGATTGCTGTTGCCGTAGTTAGACCTATGACGGAAAATCCGTCCTTAAAAACCACACCGGCTCCCAAAAATCCAATGCCTGTAATGATGTTTGCCGCTATCCTGTCCGCATTGTTTACACCCCCCAGCTTGATAGATACCAAAGTAAATATGCAGGATCCGATGCAAATAAGGGTCATCGTTCTGAATCCTGCAGCTTTACTTCTGTACTCCCGTTCAATACCGATCAGCGCACCCGCCATTACTGAAAGCAAAATTTTCAAGGTGTCTTCTGAAAAATAGTACATGCCGGTAAATTAACTTTAAAAATAATTATTCTTATACGCTTTGCAGTACACTTCATGGTACTCTTTTATTGTCTTACTATATTCATATGCATATTTTATCATCTCCTTTTTTAATTTGTTTTCATTTTTAGCGAAAGAAATGAAATCATCGGCAATGGCAGAATTTTGTCTTCCTGAACTTCTGAGATTGCTCCAGGCATAGATACAAGCCATGTTTTCAAGCATTTGCATCATCTTTTTTATATTGCCCTTGAATAAAGAATAGTCAATCCTGTCCGCCATAGGTTGCAATTCTTTCATTACGTAATTCCTTCCGAGCATATCCATGTTATTCAGAAGAGCAGGTGGATCCGATAAAACTCTTTTCTGTACTTCCACTATGCGTTGTCCTTCCGTCATCCATTTTGGCTGAATGGCTTTGGAATATAATTCGACACAGGATTTGCGGCTCTCCTTCATTTCGAGCAAATAATTCTGATCGGGAGATCCGTTTCCTTCTATAAGCACCGCATACCTTCTCAGACCTAAACTCGATGTTCCGGCCACGCGGAAAGCCATGTCAATTATTTTGTAAAAATTTTTATCCGGGAGCTTTTCCGTCCACAAAGAAAATAAATGTGACAGGTAAACCTTTTCTTTGTCTTTTAAGGCAAAAAAATGTTTGTTGTCAATCAGTAATTTTCGTTTGCCCTTTCTAAGTTTTGTTTTAGTCTGCAGGAATTTTTTTCTTTTTCTGGTTTCAACTTCTTTCAGGAAATTTCTCATGATTCCTTTTGACGTTTCCTTTTCCAAAACCCGGATATATCCCTTCCCGAGTTTATCCATGTAAGTATCCACGAAAAATCCCGACAGGTAATCGGCATCCTTTTTAGTGACTCCAAGATTACCTGCAGCTACATATATACTGCAGAGCAACCTGACTACATCAAATAAGCAGGGACCTAAGAGGCCTTCATCAAAATCGTTCACATTAAAATAGGCCAGCCTGTTATCTCCTTTGTAACTGCCATAATTTTCCAGGTGAAGATCCCCGCATATCCATGCGTTTGGAGAGGAATGCAGAAAGGAAAACGGAGGAATGTCTTCAAAAAAAAGATGAGCTGTTGCCCTGAAAAAGCGATACCTATCAGCATACATTGCATCGTATTTCAGCTTTAAATAGTCAGGTAAACGATCCGAATTAAATGATTTTATCCTCTGTAGAAGGTCACTTTTTATTTTCATGGCTTGCACTAAATTACAAATGATTTAGGATTTCAGAGATATTATGTAATTTTACACACCATGTCCCTTAAAGCGATTTTTTTCTTTTTCAGTATTTTTTTATTTTCGATAAATTCTTTCTCGCAGGTATTCAGAGCTGGCTTTACACTCGGTGGTGTGGCTTCCGATATTCCAGGCATGGATACCCGTGACCATGACGTTGATTACAATAAACTTGGGTTTACGATTGGAGGACTTGTCAATACTTCATTGAATGAAAAAAATAAGCTGCAGATGGAAATTAATTTTATTCAAAAGGGGAGTTCCCAGCCTCCTGATTCAAACAACAATGGTTCCTTCAGGCTTATTCTCAATTACATTGAGGTTCCGCTGATATACAGACATCGGTTGCAATTCAATGTCAGAAAAAAACCTGTCACCAGTTTTGAACTGGAATGCGGGGCTTCTTACGGCAGGGTTTACAGTATGAAATTTTATGATTATACAAATACACTTCAGGCAATTCCCCCAGGCAGTATTAACCTGAATGACATAAGCCTCCTGGCGGGCCTGGAGTATAGCATAACTCCCAACTTTCTTTTTTGCGTCCGATATTCCAACTCCTTAATCCCAGTGATTGTACAAGATCCATTACCTCCAGGTTACCCCCGGCTTCCTTTTATTTTTTATACCTTTAATCACGGCGACAATGTGGTTATACAGTTTTCATTAAAATTTATTTTCGGTCCTTCCGGAAATGAGATTAAGTCAAATGATCAATAAAAATAAATGAAACTGACTTATCACATATCCTTTTTGTTTTTCTTTTTTTTCTTCGGAAGAGCGCTTGCCCAGTATAATTTTTCAGGACATGAACACAAAACAATGGATTTGAAAGGAAAATTGATTTTTACGGGGTCATTGAAAAATAATTCCCCCTTTGAAAATACTTTTTGGCAGCAAAATATAAATCCCCCGCCGCTTATTTTTCACAATCAAACACCCCCCGGGGCTATTTTTTGCCGAATGGAAAATTCTTTGCATCAGCGTTTTAACATTTGGATCAGAATCAGGACCGGAGGGATTTAGATTTAATAATCATGGCATAGATTTTGCCAAAATATTTTAAATAGTTTTCAAAAACGATTAATTCGACTGTATTATGAGACTTCTGAAAATAAGTGCCTTGCTAATTCTAATATCCGCAATTAACCTTTGTTACGGGCAATATGATTATTCTTCAGGAGGCGGACGTCGTGGCCAGAGAAATGCCGAACCGGAAAAACCAATTCTTACGGATATTCCGACTGGATACATTTCATTGAATGGGGGCCTGGGAATTCCTTTAGGCAATTTTGCTAACCCGCCATTTCCCAAGTATGGGAATTATGGCGGAAATGCCTTACCTGGAGGTTCTTTCAATATTTCAGCTGACCTTCCCCTTAATCATACGAATATTGGTGTTGCATTGATGCTGAGTTCATACAGTAACCAGGTCAATACTGGTGGATATACAAGTAGTTTTTCAGCTTCAGATTCTGGCCAGGCCAACTCTGGCATTGGCACTAATTTTTATTCAGGCCAGAGTGATTATTACAGCACTACTACCCTGATGGCAGGGTTGTTTTATACCTACCCCGTTGGCAGGATTTCCTTTGATTTAAGAGGAATGATAGGGATTGCTTTTTGCAGCCTGCCAGATATTAATTTTTTTGCAACCTATCAGGGAAACCAGTCTGATACATGGGAAATTAGTGGCAGCAACTCCACTGGTTTTGCCTATGACCTTGGTGCAGGAATACGCTACGGCTTGAGAAGAAATTCCTGCATTATGCTGAACATTGATTACATGGGTGTTAATACCAGTTATAATACAACAATAGAGCATGATTATTATTATACGTATTCCGCTGTACCAACACCAGGTAATTACTTCACAAACTACCCTGCATCGAGCAATATTGCTCCCGTGACAGGTTCGCTTGTCATGTCAATGTTGACAATCAGCTTTGGTGTGGGATGGCAGTTCGGCGCACACTAATATCCAAAAACAACTCTTTTGTATATTTCTTTTCCCTCCTGGTATATTTAATTTGAACGGAAAATATATCCTCTATATATTTACCCTAACCAAAAAATTAACCAATGAAAAAAATAATTTTAACCTTCCTGGTGGCTTCGATAACACTCATCTCCAACGCCCAGCAAAATGGCCAGAAAGGTCAGCGTATGGATCCCAAAGCTCAGACTGAAAAAATGGCTTCTGATTTAGGCCTGAATGATGATCAGAAGTCAAAAGTACTGACTGTGAATACCGATGCTTCCACAAAAAGACAGGCACTCAGGTCAAATGAATCGGACCCTTCCAACAGACGTGCAGATATGAAAAAAATAGAAACAGACAGGGATGGTGCACTTAAAGGAATCCTGACGGATGACCAATACAAGAAGTATGTCCAGATGCGCGAAGATGAAAGAAAACAAAGACAGGCGCAAAGAGGTGCAGGAGGGGAATAATTTTAATTTAACTGTATACCCTGACTGAATTTCCGTTGATCGTGTTGATCAGTTGCGTTTGGTATTGTTGTAAAGCAACTGTTGCAGGACCGGTAATCACCAGCCCGCTTGAAGAAAAAGTTGCACCTTTCTCAGAGCAGTAAAACTCGTTATTATTTGTTGTCTGAAATACAACGGAAGTTCCCTGATGTGTACAATATTGTGAAACGGCAATATACGTTGAGGGACTTACCCTTGCCACGATAATTCCGTCATAATAGACATACCCTCCATTTGAATTCAATGGAGAATACGTCGGAAGCCAAAGATCCAGTGTAAAATTAACGTTCGTTGGCGGAGAAGGATAAGCCTGACCCGGAGCAGCACTGCAACCCTGCAAACAGCGCGAAAGCACAAACGCACCGGCGCTCATCCCTATCAGAGATAAAAATTCTTTCCTGTCCATTTCAAAAAGTTAAGCTATTTGCACATGTCCTTAATATCATCGTACGATTTAAAATAATCGTATTCGCCGGATTTGCTGAAATCCAGACATGCACCTTCCTTATTGCCCATGAGGTATTTTGCATGTGCCCGGTTATGGTAGGCTTCCCCATAATTTGGCTTTAATTCGATGGCTTTGGTATAATCCGCAATCTCTCCCGAACGATCACCCAGCCTTCCCCTGGCCAGACCTCTTCGGTTATATGCTTCAGGATACGCTGGTCTGAGCTCTATTGATTTTGTCAGATCCTGCATCTCCCCTCTGGAATCTTCCAAATCGCTTTTCAAAATGGAACGGTTGAAATAGGCTTCCGCATAGTCAGGTTTAAGTTCGATCGCATGGGTAATGTCCTTCATTGCCTTTCTGTGTTCTTCTTTCTGATCAGATACGCTCATCCCGGATGACTTTTCAGAATCAGCTCTTTTGAGTTTGCAAATGCCTCTTCCATTGTAAGCTTCCGCGTAATCAGGCTTAAGTTTAATTGCCTTGTCATAAGCGCTGATTGCTTTATCGTATTTTCCGGAACTGTCTAAAGAGCAAGCTGTTTTAAGATAAGATTCAGCAGTTTGGGCATTGAATTCCAGAGAAAATACAATCACTGAAAACATGAAAATTAACTTTCTCATATAAAACAATTTTAGATTAGTATCTTATTATTCCTGACAAAAAATGAATACTTTCGAAAACAAAGCTACATTTTTTATTATAATACTTTTGGATGCAACAAATTTTATGCCAAAGCAGAATAAACAATTGCAACCCTGAGTATCCATAATTCGTAAAATAAGAAAGGAGCGATGGGGGAAATGATAAAAAAAATGAAACATGCCAGATTGTTTGTTCTTTTTATTCTCCGCTTGCTTTCAGGCAGTTTAATTTTGGATGCCCAGCCTGATTTACCAAACCCTCCTGCTAATTTACAAACTGCAACCGCTGGTTCCCTCGTAATCCCAATGGACAATGTGAACCAGGCTGTCATAACACCGTTTAATTTGTATGCCTATGGCCTTGTCAACGCACTTTTGCAGAACGATATACCCGTCAAATGGGTAATCCGATCCGGAAAATCAAAAGATGCGATTGATTTTTCCGACTCTGCCAAACGAATCTATCCGACTCCTTTGCCAGTTGCAATGGTAAATTTTGTAGCCAGTGCCTTTATTATCGATAGTGCTTATATAAATAAATCAGCCGATGGATTTGGTAAAACGGCAACTCAGGTCATCACTTCCTTTGGTAACAGCGTAGCCGTATTTCAGCTCACTTCTAACGTTACTGTGGATGTTCGTTATCTGCTTAATTTTCGCCCCAAAATTGCTGTTTTTAATAACGGCGGAAACCAGGTATTGCAGTCTAAAATACTCGATGCAGCAGGAATACCCAACTATGTTGACATAAGTGCCGGGGTTTTTGGCGGATTATCTGCTTGTTTTACATTTTGTTCAGAGGCGCACTGGGAGTCAACCAAAAAATCAGATACCGCCATTACAAACAGAGTAAAATCATTTGTTCTCAGCGGAGGAAATTTTCTGGCACAGTGCTATGGCGTGAACACTTATGAAAATTATGAATTTTTTCATAGTTCCAAAGGGACCTCCATTAAAAACGCAAATGTAACCAACGCCTATTTCAATCCCGATATGGCCTACATGCAATTCATGGCGACCCTCGTATCAAACGAAAGTGGTGCAGAACAAAGCTGGGTACGAAATGCCGGTTCCAGCTGGGCCAACGGATTTTATTATGCTGTAAGTGAAAGCCCTGAAAAAGATACAGTTGTAGCTGGTGCAGCGCATATTATTGGTGCATCATCAGCTGGTGGGAATGTCTTCTACCTGGGAGGACATGATTATTTTGCCGCAGGGGCTACGGATTGGTCCAATATTACCCACATAAATGCTGCCCGCTTATATTTGAATGCAGCCCTGATTCCTTCGGGCCGTCCTACTTCATTTATTGCAAATGCAGGAACTGCCAAAACCATTTGTCTCGGACAAAGCGTTACACTGGGCGGAACGCCAACCGGACCAGCCGGTTCAAATTATTTATGGCAGCCCGGACATTCTTTAAACGACAGCACGGCGACCAATCCAATTGCCACCCCCACTATAACTACAACCTATGGAGTGAATGTAGACAACGGAGGTTGCCCTCAGGTGAGTTCCGTTATTATAACTGTAAATCAATTGCCAGTTGCCAATGCAGGCAATCCGATTACCATATGTCCGGGAAACCCAATTGCCACTTTGTCCGGTTCAGTGACAAACGCCACCGGGGGCATTTGGTCAGGGGGGGCTGGGACATTTTCCCCAAACAATTCAACCTTGAATGCAACCTACAGTCCTTCTCCGGGTGAAATTGCCAGCGGTAGTGTTACGTTAACATTAGGTACAACGGGTAGTGGATCCTGTGCAAGCACCTTTTCTCAGGTGAAAATCACCATTACCCAGGCCCTCTCAGTAAGCATTACGCCAACTCTTAAAACAGTGTGTTTTGGACAGACTGCAGCATTAACGGCAAGCCCTTCCGGGGGCTTGGCTCCATACTTATACAAATGGAGTTCTGGTGAAACAAATCAGACAATAACCAATAAGACTTTCGGCTCCTACACAGTAACAATAACCGATGCCTCCCAACAGGCCTGCAATGAAACGGCTTCCATTACTTTTAACCAGGACCCGCAGCTTTTTATCAATACTTCTTCAAATATCATAGCATCCTGCACGGGCAATACTAATATATCAGCAACCGGATTAGGAGGAAACGGAATTTACAATTACAACTGGAGTACAGGCCAGAACGGATCGGCTATCAATGTTACTGCCGGAACCTATACCATCACGGTCAGCGATGGAATAGGGTGTACAGCAAGCGATGCAATAACTGTAAAATCTGCTTCCAACGGCAATTTAGCGGTTACACTCAACAATCCATCGAGTGCCTGTTTTGGTGGAGGAACCTCCAGTATAACGGCCCTGGCTTCCGGAGGATTTGGTCAATATACCTATTCGTGGAATTCGGGCGAAAGTACAACCACCATCACAAAATCTCAGGGAACCTATTGCATGACCGTAAGAGATTCTGCAGGTTGTGTCAGCAGCGCCTGCGCAACCATCAACGAAGAACCACAATTAACAGTTGCCGCGACTGCTCCTCTCATATGCAAAGGTTTGACAGTTCCCATTAGCGGAACCCCATCCGGAGGAACAAATCCGTATACTTACCTGTGGAGCACGGGTGGAACCAGTTCTGTTGTTACCGCACCTGCCGGTTCATATACACTAACTGTTACCGATGCAAACATTCACAATTGCACCGCAACAGCGACCGTATCCACTTCGCAATCTCCTTTGATGACGCTAAGTTCAGACAGCATTCCTACCAGTTGCAAGGGGGGTGCTGATGGCCAGGCCTCTGTTTTAGTAAGCGGGGGAACTTCCCCTTTCAGTTATTCATGGTCTCCCTCCGGAGGACTGGGTCCAACTACCACCACTATTTCAGCTGGAACCTATACCGTTACAGTAACTGACCACATCGGGTGCTCCTCTGCAAAAACAGTTACCGTAACCTCCCCTGCTGCCGTTTCAGTAATAACCGGTACAAACCCGGTTTCCTGCTTCGGGGGCAGTGATGGTCAGGCATCGGTCGGAGCCTCAGGAGGATCCCCCGGATACACCTATAACTGGAGTACAGGTTCAACCGCCCTGGCTATTTCCGATCTTTCAATGGCTACCTATATTATTACCGTTACGGACTCAAAAGGCTGTACAGGATTTTCAACAGCCGCGATCAGCCAGCCAGCTGCCCTGGTTGCAACAGCTTCGCTTGCTAATAATGTGCTCTGTGCGGGGGGAAATTCGGGAAATGCCATTGCACAGGCAACAGGAGGAAACGGGGGATATCTTTACCAATGGGCACCTGCCGGAGGAATGGCTTCTACCGGAATAAATTTATCGGAAGGAACTTACACCGTCACCATCAATGATTCAAAAGGATGTTCAGGAACATCAACTGTTCTTATCAGCCAGCCTGCACCGCTGAGCGGTTCGGCTTTAACCATGGCCAATGAAAAATGTGCCGGAGGAAAAGCGGGAACAGCTTCCGTTAATGCAACGGGAGGCACAGGACCAGATTATTCCTACTTCTGGAGTAATGGCTCTTCTTCCATTACTTCATCGCTTTACAACGTCATCACTTCCTTGTCAGCGGGTAGCTATTCCGTTACCCTTACGGATGGGAATGCCTGCAGTGTGATCCAGACGGTTACCATAACAGAACCGCCATTACTGTCAGTAGTGGCCTCACCAACCGCTTTTATTACCTGCTCCAGCAACGTAAACATTTTTGCAATTGCTTCCGGAGGAACCGGTGTATTTTCCTATTCCTGGAATACTGGTAACACAACTTCCTCTATGATTGTAGCCAATACCGGACATTATGCAGTAACCGTAATGGATGCCAATCTTTGTACTGCGATGGATACGGTAAGTGTAATCGCCTTAAACAGCACTCTTGGAGCAATTGTTACAGCACCTGCTGCAATCTGTAGCGGATCTTCCGCATCTGTATCCGTCAGTGTCCAGCCTGGTGTGGGTCCCTATACCTATTCCTGGAATTCAGGTGAAACAACGAGTACCATTTCTGCTAAACCGGGAGCGCATTGCGCGACCATTTCAGATAAAGATGGTTGCATCACAACTGCATGTACTTTTATTGCAGCAGACAGTGTTGCCGGAATTTCCCTGCCAGCGGACACGGCTTGCTTCAATGGAAGTTCAGGCATCGTAGCTTCTGTCAATGGAGGAACGGGTCCCTTCAGCTATTCATGGAATACAGGAGAAACCGATTCAACCATCACCAAACCTGCTGGTACTTACATACTCACTGTTACGGATGCGATCCACTGTTCGGCAACGGGAAGTGTCACTATTGCCCAGGAAAGCGACCTGAACATCTCCTTTAGCAATAATTTTAACATAAGCTGTTTTGGAGGTAATAATGGAATTGCCAGAGCCATTGTCGCTGGGGGGAAACCTGCATATCACTATGCCTGGAATGCAACCGACAGTTCATTTGTTTATGCCGGATTAACGGCAGGCTCCTATGTGGTTACCATTTTTGATGCCCGTGGCTGCATTAAAACAGCAAGCACTACCTTAACTCAGCCTTTGGCTACCCTGAGCCTGGATTCAACCAGTTCCGATGTGAGCTGTTTTGGCCAAAAGAACGGATCCGCTACGATTACTGCCAGGGGAGGCACAAAACCCTACGCCTATTCCTGGATAACAAGCGGAGACACCAGCGCAACTGAAAATAACCTTGGTGCCGGTATTTATTATGCCTATGTAACGGATAAAAACAATTGCTTTGCCTACAACATTATTACCATTACGCAACCAGGTATTATGAAAACCTCACTCAGCAGAACAAATAACGTTTCCTGTAGCGGAGGATCTGATGGGGAAATAACCGCCTTGGTATCTGGCGGAACCGCTGCCTATAGCTATAACTGGAGCAACGGATCCTCCTCCATTACCTCATCACCTAATAACCTGGTCACCTCTTTGTTATCAGGAACGTATACAATAACCATAACTGATAAAAATGCTTGTTCAACAACAGATACACTTTCCATTTTCCAGCCCACTGCCCTCGTCTCTGTCCCTTCTCAACGAAATGTGACTTGTAACAGTGCGAAAAACGGCCTTGCTGCCGTTTCCATAAGCGGGGGAAATGGGAATTACACCTACTCCTGGGCTCCTGGTGGAGCAAGCAGTCCGACGATTTCCAATATTCCGGCGGAGGGATATACGGTTCAAGTAACCGATTCAAAAGGATGTATCATCCGCAATGTAATCACGGTTACTGAACCCCCTACGCTGACATCCTCCTTTATTTCCGCCAGTTCAACCTGCGGATTTTCGAACGGAAGCTCATTGGTTTCTATAAGTGGTGGGACGGGTCCGGATTACACCTATTCCTGGAGCACCGGATCATCCACTACCACTTCCGCTCTTACTGACCTCCTCCCTTCCATATCAGCGGGTAGCTATACAATTACTATTACAGACGCACTTGCCTGCACCAAAATTGATTCCACAGTGGTCCTTAATGTGCGGGGTGAAAAAATAGATTCCATTGGAGCAACCAATGTAAGTTGTAAAGGCGGAAACAACGGGTCAGCAACTGTTTACCTTAGCTCAGGCACTTCTGAATACAGTTATAGCTGGAGTAACGGATCTTCCTCCATTACCTCATCACCTCATGACTTCCTCAATTCCCTGTCTTCCGGAACCTATACTGTAAACATACTGGATAAAAATTCATGTCCTTCCACTGCTGAAGTAACAATCAAAGAACCCGCCTTGCTTACATTGAACACTCAGACGTCAGGAGTAACATGCAATGGTAAAAACAACGGTATTATATCTGCAAATCCTTCGGGTGGCAATGGTAATTTTGCGTATGCATGGCAGCCTGGAGGGTTCACAGGAATGGCCGATTCTGTCTTAACTCCGGGTACTTATACAATCATCGTCACTGACGCAAAAAACTGCAGTTCTTCCGGAATTTACCAGATCACAGAGCCGGCTGCCATTGTTTTGAGTTCCAGAACAACAAACATCCTTTGCAGCCCGTCCTGCAACGGTCAGGTATCTATTTCGGGGACGGGGGGCACCGGGCAATACTCGTATTCCTGGTCTAAGCCCGGAAAAGCAGGCCTTGCAACGGCAGATTCCCTTTGCGCAGGAAATTATTGTGTTACGGTCATGGATGCAAACAGATGCACCGTATCGATATGCGCCGACATTACAGAACCATCTCCTTTAGCTCTGAACGTTTCATCAGCTGTTAATCCAACTTGTTTTGGTTTGTGCAATGGATCAGCGGGTGTGAAGGCCACCGGGGGCAGCGGCATTATACTTTACTCCTGGAGTTCAGGACAAAGTTCTCCTTCCATCAGTGGATTGTGTTCAGGCAATTATACTGTTACAATTCAGGATGCCAATAATTGCACCAACTCCACCCAATTTAAAATAAAACAACCTGCTTTGATAACGATTCTGACGGATACTGTTTCACAAATCTGCATCGGACAACTTACGACTCTGAAGGCTACCGCGGCAGGTGGGGACGGAGGCTATTCATTTTCCTGGCTTCCGGCAGGGCCAGCTGTTTCACCAGCAGTGACATCCACCTATACGGTGGTTGCAACAGATACAAACGGATGCAAATCTGCTGCTTCTACCCTGACTGTTCCGGTGGCTCCTCCAATCTCCGTATCAGCAATTGATACGGGCTTCTGCTCAGGCAAAAGCGGATACATAGCCGCAAATGCATCCGGTGGAGACGGCAAATTTACGTTCACGTGGATGCCTGGAAGCAGTACCCAGGATTCCATAAAAGCCTTGCCAGGAAATATATATACAGTTACCATTCACGACGGGTGCGGCACACCTCCTGAATCAGCAGTTATTCATACGAGTACCTATCCCAACCCTGTCGTTACTGTGTTTCCAAACGATACAGCCGGTTGCATTCCTCTCTGCATTGATTTCAGAAATTTTTCTCATATTACCTCCGGAAACATAGCCTCCTGGAATTGGAACTTTGGCGATTCGACTTCAGATAATTCCAGCTCAGCCAGTCATTGCTTCAAAGACAGTGGCGTTTTTTCAATAATCATATCTGCCACATCCAACCTGGGCTGTGTCACCAGGGCCAGTTATCCTAACAGCATTCAGGTATACGGATTACCCAAAGCAGACTTCGCCATTAATCCGGACAGGGTCTCGATCCTGAATCCGGTGGTGCACTTTTACAACCTAAGCACCGGTGCAGTTTCCTGGAAATGGAATTTCGGTGATCATTCGGATTCAAACAATACGAGCTATGCGGCTTCGCCTTCACATATTTATCCCGACACAGGAACGTATGAAGTGAAGCTGATTGTTCAGAACAAAAATTTATGCACAGACAGTGTGATCAATTACCTGGTAGTTTACCCTGAATTTTCATTCTATGTGCCAAATGCCTTTACACCCAACGGGGATGGGCTAAACGATGCATTCGGGGGCGTGGGACTGTTTATCAAGGACTATAACATGACTATTTTTGACCGTTGGGGCAATCTTATTTTCCGATCTGACAAGCTGGAAACAAAATGGGATGGAAGAGCCAATTATGGCTCCGGCATTGCGCAACAGGATGTTTATGTGTATAAAATAGCCGTGTCAGATTATTATGGAAACAATTATAGTTATGTTGGAGAAGTTACACTGTTGAAATAATCCAGTTCTGACAAATGATAATTAACCAGGTCCTCCAATGGAGAAATGATCAATCTGCCAACTTTCATATTATAATTCCCTGCAACTTCTGTTAACTGTTTTTTAAAAACATAGCCTACGGTTCCAACACAGTTAAAGCTCATCTTATCAAAATCGGGATACCTGGATACCAGGTTGGAAAAAAAATCCCCGAATGATTTTAAAACAAGTTCATTGATATAATTATCCTCTTTATGTTCTCCCGCAAATTTTGAGAAGGCCGCCAGAAATCTGTTCGGCAAAGGTCGGTTATACATGAAGTCAAAAATTTCTGCAGGACTCAGTGAAAATTCTGAAGCGAATTTTTTTTCAAGTTTTTCAGGTAGATACCCCCTCATGAAGTCCCTTACCAATTGTTTCCCGATATGACAACCGCTGCCTTCATCCCCCAGCAAATAACCCAGGGAATCAATATTCATTTCAATGTTTTTGCCATCATAGATGCAGGAATTTGATCCAGTACCTAAAATTGCGGCAAAGCCACGTTTGTTGCCCAACAGTCCCCTGGCTGCAGCAAGCAGGTCGTGATCAACACAAATGGCAGAACCTGCAAAACACCTTTCCAAGGCTGAAATGATAATTTTTTTATTGGCACCGGATGAACAACCGGCTCCATAAAAAAAAACGTTCCTCACCCTGGTCACATCAATTTTGTTCGTCAGATTTTGAACAAGAGAAAGGTAAATTTCTTCGGAATTAATAAAAAACGGATTATACCCAATTGTTGAATAGTTCGTTTGATTTTTATTTTTATCAATAAAAATCCAATTTGTTTTCGTAGAACCGCTATCTGCAATTAATACCATTATTTATTCTACCTGCCTTCGGTTTTCTCTTTAGTGGAAGATGCCTTTTCCGGTTTTGGGTTGGGTTTTTTATTGGCAGGTTTTGCTTTCTGCTGGGCAGGAGCGGGTGCCTTTTGCACAGGTGCCTGTTCTACCGGAGCATGCTGCGCAGGAGTTTTTTGAATTGGAGCCTGTTGAACGGGAGCCTTCTCTAATGGAGTTTGTTGCGCAGGCGCCTTCTGTATAGGAGACTTTTGAACCGGTACTTGCTCAACCGGGGTTTGTTCAACCGGCGCCTTGCGGCCTGGTATCTCCCCTTCTTTTTCACGCTCATTTACCCGGGCAGGATTGGTGGCAGGATTCAAATTTGAGTTGACCGGCCTGGGTTTATCAGCTATTACAGGTCGTTGAGAAACAGGTTTTACCTCACTCAATTGGGCAACATGAGCGGGTGCCAATGTAACATTTGCCGAGCCCGCCTTGGTAACGGCAGCTGGTCTGTAGAGATTAAGCTGGCTGCCATTCATAGAAGCATGCCCTGGCTGAGCATTGTTACTGAACGTTACCGGTGTTACCGGTCTGCCAGAATAGCGTTCTACTTCCGCCTGATTTGGTCCTGACATGTAATTCACATGCCTGTCATTATCGTAATAGGTATTATTAATCACAGCAGAATTGCGCATGTACCCCTGGTATTCAGATCTTGGCGCATAATTTTGATAAATGGTGGTACTTCCCATATACTGGGTCTGCACAAAGACATATCTTTCCGGAGGGATATAATAAGAACCACCAGGATTGCCATAATTGTATTCTGGTGTTAAAGGCGCCCAACCGTAATACCCGGGTGAACTTCTCCAGGATACCCAGGCAGGACCCCATACTGTATTGGGAATCCAAAACCAACCCATAAAACTATCATAATCCCATAAACCATAATGAAAAGCTGCCCATCCCCAGCTATAGTCAGAAACCCAGGTCCAGCCACAGGATGTATAAGCCCAATATCCCGCTGTCGAATAAGGTACGAAATCCAGCCCTACCGATGGAAACCAGACATATCCCCGATTGGGCATATTCACCCACTGCCCATAAGGAGCCAATTCTTCATAAAAAGTTTGTAGGGTAATCTGAGGTTGTACAGGTTCTGGTGCAGGTTGCACAGGAGCGGGTCTCTCGTAAACGACAGGTTGAGTTGTGATACAGGAAGTAACAAAAACACAACAAACGATGAAGATCGCGCACTGTATTTTGGAAGATTTCAACAGAACTTTCAAATTAACATTATTCATTATAATAATTTTATATATCCATTAAAGAGGCCGCCCTTTTGAGGCGGCCTCCCATTTATTCAAAAACCAAAAGCTTATTTAACAATGGTCATGCGTTTTGTTATCTGATTACCTCCTGCAGTCAGTGTATAAAAATACATTCCCGCCTGTAGGTCGCTAGAACTGAACTGAATCTCATAGGAGCCTGGCATTTTTCTGCCCTGATCGATGGTTTGAATTTTTTTACCCGTAAGGTCGTATACATTCAAACTGACATTGGAAGCTTCAGCCAGTTCATAATTGATAAGGGTTGTTTCGGAAAATGGGTTAGGCATATTTTGAGTTACATGCAAATTATTTGCAGTCACTTCATTAATACCGGTAGTTAGAGAGTAATGAATAATTGCAGTAATATTATAAGCAAAATTAAGTCCAAAATTAAAAAATGAAGCCATCGTGGTATCCAATATTGCATTTCCACCTGTTTCCTGATCATACCTCATCGCGACATTCTCAAGTACCGGCACATTTTTATATTTGGCATCGTAATCATAAAAGCCAGGACCTGAAGTGGCAACCACCAAACTAGCTGAAAATCCATTTTGAGTTGCAAGTTTTGATCCTCCGGGGACATCGAAAACAACACCTCCATTGGTGTAATCTTTTCCGGGAACATAGGTATACGTTATAGCTACATTATTATTGCCGGGAATTGAAATTGGATTGCTTGGCACGATAATAATCGGAGAATTATACAGACCCAGCACAGAAGGGTCGGTAACAGTATCTGCTGCTGTAATAACTCGTTTAATGATAACATGATGACTTGCCGGGGCTGTTAAGTGAGATACATTTCCATTGTTCGCGGAGGGTTTAAAATGAGGCGTGTAAATATTAGCACCAGCTGGGGCCTGAGTACCCCAATAAGCAAGATCGGTTAATGTATCCCCCCACATAATTTCTACCTCCAATGTATCAGCCTGGTTAACCCTGACCTGGTAATTACCAAATAATACCAGCGTATCAAGTGTATAGGGTTGAGAAGTATTCATGCTCAGGTTATAAATCACAGACTTAGGATCAAAAACCTGCCCAATACGCATAGCTTGAGCAGCAGCTTTCGTCCCATTATTATTAAACATAGCTGTCTGATCCATAAAAAGGCTCATAAATATAGTCGAGTAATCGCCGCTAAAACCATTATTGGAGCCAAAACTTGCCATAGCCTGCGCCCAATTAAGTATCCCACGGGAAGAATTAGACAATGTCGAAGCAGGTGCTGCTGGTTTTAAAATAGGGGAGGTTGGAGGTGTCCAGCTATTCCCTATCGTTGAAAATGCATTTAAGGTACCTCCATTTATTATTTTTTCTTGTCCAAAAGCCATAAGGCCGCAAATAAGAAAGCCGCATAAAGTAATTTTTTTCATGATTATTTTTTTAGTAAGATTAATACCTAACTGTTTCCTAAACAGGGTAAATTTAATGAATTAACTTTATACAAACAAACCTATCAATAACCAATAATTTGGATAAATTCGTTTTAAAATTTATTTTTAATTGCTTAGATTTCTCTGTTGGCTGGCTCTTTTATTTTCAATCTCGGTTTTGCACCCCCAAAACACAGATCGGCCTGTTGCTTTCTTGGAAAACAAAGGTCAATTATCAGACTTCAAAGGAAGACCGTCGGGTGAGCTTTTATTTAAACTGAAGGATCGCTGCACAGATCTTTACATCACAGATTGGGGACTGAGTTACGTTTTTTTCAAACCAGAAAAATCTCCCACACCCCAAATCAAAGGTTCTTCCAAATTAGCTTATCACTATAACAGGGTGGATATGATCCTGGTCGGTGCAGATATTTATAGGGATAATATTGTCAAAGAATTTGAAAGTCTGGACAGGAAAGATTTCTACCTTCCGCAGTGCCAGGGAGGAATTGTGAATGTTCATGCTTATCAGCGGCTAACAATAAGGAATGTGTATCCCGGAATTGATTGGGTCATATATATGGACGATTTCCAGAATGGACAAAGCCCAGTGGGCTTTGTGCCAGGCCGTGCGATGACGGGCCAGGTTGTGGGAGGTGCAAAAGTGGAAGAAATTCCCGGCATGCTGCCCAACAAGCAAAAGTCGAAAGTCAAAAGTGGGGAGGGAATCAAATATGATTTCATAATACACCCGGGAGCAGATCCTTCCCTTATAAAACTACAGTATAAATATACAGATGCTCCCATTCTGCAAAGTGATGGCTCCATTTCAGTCAGCACCCCTTTGGGGGAAATTACAGAAGGCAAACCGATGGCTTACCTTCCAGCTACGAATCAAAAAATAGACCTTGATTACACCATTCGTGGCAATGAAATTCATTTCAAGACAGGCCATTATGATTCACACCAAACATTGGTAATCGATCCGGCTTTAATATGGGCTTCCTATTATGGGGGAGCGAGCTCTGATGAAACAAAATCCATCAGCACAGATGGAACAAATGTATGGGTTCTTGGTGCTACCAATTCCATGCAATTTCCAGTGCAAAACACGGCAACTGGAAACGGCTACTTTCAGGGAACTGCAATCGGCGGAAATGATTTATTTATCCTTGAATTCAATACCTGCGGAAGCCTGATCTGGTCTACCTATTATGGTGGAACAGACGAAGATTACGCAAACTCCATCAACAGTGATGGAACGAATGTTTGGGTTACCGGCTATACCCTTTCAACTGACTTTCCAACGTTAAGTACGGGCACCGCTTTTAAACAATCAAACATCGGAGGTAGCGGGGGCAGCGATGCCTTTGTTTTACAATTCAGCTGCCTGAACAATGCCAGAATATGGGCCACCTATTTGGGTGGTTCTGGGCTGGACCAGGGGAATTCCATTTCAAGTGACGGAACAAATGTATGGCTCACAGGTACTACCAGTTCGGCAAACTTTCCGGTCAAAACACCTGCTGGATCTTTTAAACAATCCACCCCTGGTGGTCCTTTTGCGGAAAACGCTTTTGTCTCGCAGTTTAGCTGCGCAAGCAGCACACTCATCTGGTCTACCTATTACGGGGGAAGTTCACAGGATATAGGTACTGGCATATCAAGTGATAAAAAAAATGTTTGGGTAACAGGATACACTTCTTCCACTGACTTTCCAAATGCGACTCTTTCCGGTGCATGGAAACAACCCGCTCTTGGAGGAACAGGAGCAACGAATGGATTTGTTCTCGAATTCAGCTCCACAAACAGCTCGAGGGTATGGGGGAGTTATTTGGGCGGAGGTGGTTATGACCAGGCCAATTCAATTTCAAGCGATGGCAGGAATGTTTGGATTACTGGTTTCACAAATTCAACCAATTTTCCGATTGCAAATCTCGGAGGAGCTTACAATCAGGCTGCGCCAGGGCTTTCCGGAACCAGCACATCCTTTTTGTCTGAATTTCAATGCTCCGGCAGCAATTTACAATGGTCTACATATTATGGAGGAACCAATGTAGATGCAGGATATTCCATTCAAAGTGATGGTAAATCGGTGTGGGTATCCGGAGCTACGTCATCAACAGATTTTCCAACAATGAAAAGTCAGTGTGGCTTTTACCAGGATACCCTGGGATGGAATGGAAATGGACAAGACATCTACATTTCACAATTTACAACAGCAGGAATTCCTGTATGGGCAACGTATTATGGTTCAGATCCTGAAAACGATGGAAGTTATATTTGCAGTGATGGCAATAACGTTTTCCTGGCTGGCGACGCCCAATCGAATGAATACCCGACACAAACGCTTGCCGGAGCTTATAACAATGGATCCCCTGGAGGAAGTGGTCTTGGATTTGAAAATGTTGTGCTGGCAAAATTCCAGGCTTCCTGCGCATCGGCAGGCATCCTGAACGTCGTTCCTGACACTTCCATTTGTTCAGGGACCTCTGTTCCACTTCATGCCAAAGGAGAAACGTCTTATTCATGGACACCTTCAACTGGCTTGAGCTCCACCATAATTCCTAACCCGGTGGCAACACCTGCCAATACAACTACCTATACCGTAACGGGTTCAGATGCCTGCGGGGGTATTTCCACGGGTACTGTTCAGGTCATTGTAAATCCATCGCCGGATATTAATATCACGCCTCCTGCAGCAATCATCTGCAACTCAAACACCACCGTATTGACGGGTAATTCAATAACCCCCGGAGTTCTTTATCATTGGTCGGGGGGGCCAAATGAAAAAACCGACACCGTTTCCTTAACCGGGACTTATTCGCTGACCATAACGAATCCTTTGACAGGATGTATTTCAAGCGCCAGTGTATCGGTAACAAACGACAACCCTGTAATCAACGTTCTGCAGATTACCAATACCTGCCAAGGGAAAACGGAAGGAGCCATCGCACTTGCGAATCCAAAACCTGGAGACACCTACAGCTGGAGTAACGGACAATTAACAAATGTAATCTCCAACCTTGATTCCGGAAAATATTCCGTGACTGTAACAAGTACCCAGGGATGTGAAGTAAGTTCAACTTTTTATGTAACGTTATTTCAAAATCCCATTGTCAATGCGGGAATAAATAAAACGATCAACCTTGGAAGCACTGTACAGCTTCAAAGTACAGGTGGAGTAAGTTACTCCTGGTCCCCTTCTTCTTCTTTAAATAATCCTTTAATCAACGATCCGGTGGCCGATCCAACCCAGAATACAAAATATTCAGTTACCGTTACCGATGTTAATAAATGTTCTTCCATTGACAGCGTTTTTATTACTGTAATCGATTGCAATGCGGGAACCATTTTTGTTCCCACTGCCTTTTCCCCTAATTTTGATGGAACCAATGACATTCTTTACATGCATGCCCCCGATTGTATCCAGCAGATGAATCTGACAATTTATGACCGTTGGGGGGAGCAGTTATTTGTATCTTCGGATCCTGATTCAGGTTGGGACGGAAGTTTTAATAAAAAGCAAATGGAAACAGGTGTATATATTTATTACCTGAACGCAACATTATCAAATGGACAGCACATTTCCAGGAAAGGAAACATAACGCTGCTGAGATAAAACATTTTCATGCAATATTCTGACCGAAAATACGTAATAATACAGGTTGAGAAAATGAAAAAAAAACGCATGCTTACTTTCCGTTTAATTTTATTTTCTGCTTTTTTATTCTTTAACCTGAAGACTTTCCTGCTCGCAGGTACAATCAGAAATCCCGAGCGGAAAATTGTCTGGCAAGGCATCAGGACAAACAGGTATTCCGATCATAATGAAATCTCCTACCTGTCTTTCAAAGGCGCAACCTATGGTCAGGATCACCTACCTCAGTATTTTGAACAGGTGAAATTAAATCCCGGAACTACCTCTGTCAGCGCTGAAATCAGTAATGCGGTTTATGCTGATCTGACAGCTGAAGAATCCAGGTTGATTAAACGAAAGAACAAGGACATTAACCTTAGTGCCGGAGTCGGATACGAAAGGAAAGTTCCTTATGCTATGATCTCGTTTGTTCCTATTCGCATGAACCCCTTTACAGGAAAATACGAGCGTCTGGTTAAATTCAATTTAACCATAAGCCCCGGTACAGCTGTATCAAAATCCAATGAGAGACTGTCTTCCCTCAAATCCCAGAGCTATGCCCAACATTCTGTGCTGGCGCAGGGCACCTGGTACAGAATCGGCCTGACCCAGGATGGAATTTATAAACTCACCTATTCATTCCTGAAAAAACTTGGTCTGAACATGAAGACAACCAATGCAAATAACATTCGTATTTACGGCAACGGAGGGGGCCAGCTGCCTTATCAAAATTCGGTGTATAAAATTGACGACCTGGCGCAGAATGCCATTTTTGTAGGTGGCCTTGATTCCTGCAAAACCTGTCAGTATCCTATCCTTGACTCGGCAAAAGGATATGTGCTGTTCTATGGTCAGGCTCAGACACGCTGGGCATATAACCCTGATTCGTGCCCGAAATTCAGACATTTAAAGAATTTGTTTTCTGATACTACTTATTATTTTATAACAGCGGATGCTTTAACCGGATCAAGCAAACGCATTGCGATGCAGACCTCTTCAACCAATTCTCCAACCAGCAATGTCACAACCTTTGATGATTATTCCTATACCGAAGATGACGCGGTGAATCTTATACAATCCGGACGCCAGTGGTACGGTGCCAATTTTGATGTCATTACCAGCTATAATTATTCCTATCCGTTTCCGGTGATTGACCCAACAATTCCTGCAACTGTAAGGGTTGCGCTTATTGGTCGGTCTGACAATACAACTACCTTTCAGGTAAACGCTGGTGGAACGGTTGCAACAATCTTCACCGGTGGAGTCAATACAAGTGATTTCGAACAACCCTACGGCGATACCTCGGGCACTTGCTTTCTCGCCCCAAATCCCGGTAATCCTATTTCAGTCAACACGAGCATGCTGACACAGGGATCAGAAGGCTGGCTGACTTTTATCGAGGTTAATGCCCGCAAACAATTAAACATGAATGGTGCAGGTGTAGGGGATCAGCTTCTTTTCAGGGATTCAAAGTCCATCGGCACAGGGAAAATTGCCCAATACAACCTGACAACATCCGTAAAAGATACCATCTGGGAAGTGACCGACCCAACCAATGTTAAACAGCAGGTCACAACCTTCAATGGCAGCACACTCCAATTTACGCTCGCTGCAGATTCCCTGCGCCAGTTTGTTGCTTTCAATGGAAATACGTTTTATACTCCGCTGGCAGTTGGTCCAGTGGCAAACCAGGATCTTCACGGTTTGCCACCTGCAAATATGTTCATCGTTACCCACCCATTTTTTTTAAACGAGGCCAACACCCTTGCTGAGTTTCATCAGAATAACGATAACCTGTCCGTTCAGGTGGTTACCACCCAACAGATTTACAATGAATTTTCTTCCGGTGCACAGGACGTTACGGCCATCAAGGATTTTGTGAAAATGTTTTATGACCGGGCCAGTGGAAATACCGCTCAGATGCCTCAATACGTGTTGCTCTTTGGCGCCGGCTCTTACGATAATTTACACCGGCTTCAGGTAAATTCCAATTTCATTCCGACTTATCAGAGTAAGGATTCCTGGGATCCCCAGGGCTCCTATGTTTCCGATGATTATTATGGATTGCTGGATCCCTCTGAAGGAGATTATGGACCGTTTGACCTGGTAGACATTGGGATAGCCCGCATACCCTGCATTAATACTCAACAGGCGCAGGGGGTAGTAAATAAAATCATTAAGTATTCCACCAAAGCTCCGCTTCCTGCATACACCTCTCCGACAAGCTGCTCAGCTACTGCCACTGCGTCTGTCTACGGTCCCTGGCGTAACTTAATCACATTTGTAGCCGATGTTTACTCGGGTGATTCCCCTGACGAACAACTTCACGAAGGAGAAGCGGATACGGAAGCGGGTTATGTAGACAGTAATTACAGGAACATTAACGTCAATAAAATTTACCTGGATGATTATACCGACATTCTGACTCCAGGAGGTGATTCCTATCCGGGAGCAGAGGCTGCACTCAACGCCCAGATTAACCAGGGATCTCTTATCATCAATTATACCGGACATGGCGGACAACTGGGTTGGTCCCATTCGCGGTTCATTGGAGACAATGACATTGATGCATGGAGCAATATCAATACCCTTCCGCTTTTTGTGACTGCTACCTGCGAGTTTGGACCATTTGATAATCCGGCTCAGACTTCTGCAGGGGAACTCGTGCTGCTGAATCCTTCCGGTGGGGGAATCGGGCTGTTTACTACTGTTCGCCTGACAGAAGCCCAGGATAATTTTAATCTGAATCAACAATTTTATTTCCACGTTTTTGATACACTATCCAATGGTCAGCTGGTGCGACTGGGAGAT
>Ga0206823_1056_pt1 | contig 32192 bp, 22 predicted proteins | sample Alteio_BWOrgCont_81_FD_152868 | JGI IMG/M metagenome (GOLD analysis project Ga0206823, IMG submission 152868) | Enriched cells from forest soil in Barre Woods Harvard Forest LTER site, Petersham, Massachusetts, United States -... | ecosystem: Environmental > Terrestrial > Soil > Temperate forest >...
TTTCTCAGCGAAAAAGAGAAAAAGGATTTGCTTTCATTGACCCGTGATTGGCTGCCGCCTGCCGGGCAGATAGCCTTCATCCGCCAGCAGGAGGCCTTAGGGCTTGGCCATGCGGTATGGTGCGCGCGCAATTTCATCGGTAATGAGCCGTTTGCGGTGTTGCTCGCCGATGAAATGCTCCTTTCTCCGAAGCCGTTTTTAAAGGAAATGGTCGAGGCTTATGCGGTGAAAAAAGCCAGCATTATCGGCGTTGCGGAAGTGCCGCATGATAAGGTTGATCAATATGGCATAGTTGATGTGGGAGCAGAGGAGGGAGGCTTGGTGAAAATCAAAGGCATGGTGGAAAAACCCTCGCCGGATAAAGCGCCCTCGAATCTTTCGATAATCGGGCGTTATATATTGGAGCCGGAAATTATCTCGCATCTGGATGAGCGCCTGCATATTAAAGGGGCAGGGGGCGAAGTGCAGCTTACTGATTCGATGTCGGCGATGCTGGAGAAAAAACCGTTTTACGGTATGAAATTCACCGGAAAAAGATATGATTGCGGTGTCAGGAAAGGTTTCCTGGAGGCCAACATCGCTTTTGCCCTGGCGCGCGATGATATGAAAGCCGATGTTGAAAATATAATCAAGAAATTCGCGGCGGAATTATGAGCATAGCAGTTATAGGGACAGGTTATGTGGGCTTGGTTTCCGGCGCGTGTTTCGCGGAAATGGGGTTTAGTGTTACCTGCATAGATAAGGATCAAACCAAAATTTCGCGGCTGAAAAAAGGGGTGGTGCCGATTTATGAGCCGGGGCTTTCGGAATTGGTTAAAAAGAATGTCAGTGATGGGCGGCTGGTGTTCAGCGGTAACCTTAAAACCGGGGTGAAGGGCGCAAAAGTAATATTCATCGCTGTCGGCACGCCGACCGATGAGCAGGATGGCAGTGCTGATTTATCCTATGTTTTCGCCGCGGCGAAAGAAATAGCCGCGCATATCGAGAATGATTCGGTGGTGGTGATAAAATCCACCGTGCCGCTTGGGACGGGGAGGAAAGTTAAAGAAATTATCACTAAGGCCAATAAGAAGTTGGAATTTCATACGGTGTCGAACCCGGAATTCCTGCGCGAAGGTTGCGCGGTGAAGGATTTCCTTCAGCCCGACCGCGTGATAATCGGCGTGGATTCGGCGCGGGCGAAAGCGGTGATGCAGCGGCTTTACCAGCCGATGATTAACGAAAATATTCCGGTGGTATTCACCGATATCGAAACTTCCGAGCTCACCAAATATGCCGCCAATGCCTTTCTTGCCACAAAAATCGCTTTCATCAATGAAATGGCCGATATCTGCGATAAATCCGGCGCCAATATCGATGATGTGGCCCTCGGAATGGGCCTGGACCCTAGAATCGGCAAGGATTATTTAAGAACCGGCCCGGGTTTCGGCGGCTCCTGCTTCCCGAAAGATACGCTGGCGCTGCGCAAAATGTCTTATGATATCGGCTCCGCCGTGGATATAGTAAAATCGGTGATAATTTCGAACGATAAAAGAAAACTCGCCATGGCGGAAAAGGTTATTAAAGCGCATGGCGGCGGGGTTAAAGGCAAATCAATCGCGGTGCTCGGCCTCGCTTTCAAAGCCGATACCGACGATATCCGCGCCAGCTCAGCGCTGGTCATAATAGCGGAATTATTAGATTCCGGCGCCGCGTTAAGAATTTATGACCCGGAAGCGATGAATAACGGGCGGAAAGTTTTATCCGGCGATATCACCTGGTGCGCTGACCCATATGAAGCCGTGAAAGGGGCCGATAGCGCGGTTATAATAACGGAATGGCGGGAATTTAAAGAAATGAGCCTGCACAAAATCAAATCACTCCTGAAGTCTCCGCTATTAATCGATTTGCGCAATATTTTCGATTTATCCGATATTAAAAAAGTCGGGTTCGATTATATTTCGCTCGGGAGAAAGCCGGTGTTTCAAAAGCAGGTGAGGGTGTCACCTCGCCTTGTCAATCGCCTGTAGCAATTCCGCTTTCGAGAGCAGCTCGCTTAAAGCTATTCCTTGCGGCGCATGTGGGCCGTAAACCACATTGAAGGGGATGCCGAAGCGGTGGTGGCTTTCCAGATAATCGCGGATAGCCGGGTTGCGGTTGGTCCAATCAGCGCGGAGCGGCACTATCTTTTGCCTGATTAATTCTTCCCGCACATCGCTTTTATCAAATACCCGGAGTTCGTTAGCTTTGCAGGTGAGGCACCAATTAGCGGTGACATCCACCAGCACGATATTTCCCGCCGCTACTTCCTCGGAAATCCTGTCCCGCTTAAATTCCTGCCAGAAACCATCGGCATTTTTATTGGCTGCAATATTTGGGAATAGCGCGAAATAACCGGCAACTATAATCACCAGCAGGATGGTCAAAAGCCGCACTAAATAACGTGTTTTTGCATGAGTGCGTTTTGTGAAGAAAAATATTAGATAGAAAAATAATGCGGAAAAACCGATTCCGGCGGCGGCATCCATTCCTAGTTGCGCCGAGAGAATCAAGAGCAGCCATATGATGGTGGCAACCAGAAGCAGACCCATAATATATTTCACTTTCACCATCCATTTTCCAGGGCGCGGCAGCTTCGCCACCAAAGATGGGAAAAATGCGAATATTATATAGGGCGCGGCAAGACCGGCGCCGATGAAATAAAAAATCACGAATATTTCGATAGTGCCTTGGCTAAGGGCGAAGCTTATCGCCGTGCCAAGAAATGGCGCGCTGCATGGCGTGGCGAGGAGTGTGGCGAGAGCGCCGGACATGAAATGCGAGAATTTTTCATTCTCCTCATGATGCCTTTTGTTAACAAATCTATCCAGCCAGCGCGGAATATTTATTTCGAAAAGGCCGAAAAGATTAGCCGAGAAAATTAATAATATGACGAACAGGAAAATGATGAATAACGGCTCCTGAAAATGAAATCCCCAGCCGACCGCCATTCCGAGTTTTTTCAAAAGCGATATAATGGCGGCAAGGAACAGGAAGGAAAAAAGAATCCCGGCGGTGGAGGATAAAAACGCCGAGCGCACATGGGCTTTGGATTTTCCGCCCTGCTTCAATATGCCGAGCAATTTTATCGAGAGCACCGGCAGCACGCACGGCATCAGGTTTAGGATAAGGCCGCCAATGAATGCGAGGATAATTATCAGGCCGAATTCGGCGCTATCGGTTTTCTTATGTTTTGTTTTCGGCCCGAGAGTGATTTTTTTCTCCAGCGAATATTTGCCGTCCACCAATGTTAAAGTAAGATTCCCGCCGGTGAAATTCTTGTCGGAAATTTGCGAAATTACCGGAATGGTAAAAACTGCTTCTTTTTTATCAGCGGAAAATTTTACTGCTCCTTTAACAAAGCGAAAATCCGCCGGGCCTTCGACAATTAAATCCGGCTCCTGCAAGGCCGAGCGAGACACCGCCTTCACGATAATCTCCGCATCTTTGCCGGATTTTTTTAAGCTACTATCCACAATAGAAATCCCGGCATTATTGCCCGGGACCAGCGTTTCCGCCTGAGCGATAAGATTATTTGCCTGGTCATCCTTTGCACCGGCTTGAATCATCGTATGGAAATCATGCTCCTCGATGATGCAGATTTCCTTGCAGATGGCATAAGAAAGGTGGAGATTTATGGTAACGGGCCGGCCGGGAGTGGTTTCCGCTTTAATCGGCAGCAGCAGATAATCATGATAGCCAAAGCTTTCTATATCATATTCATTAAACCGCTTCGGCGCCGGCCATATTATTTGCGGATTGCTGAGGTTTTCCGAGCCCTGCCAATTAGCCGTTATCGGCATCCCGACATCGCCCGGCGTGCGCCAATATACTTTCCAGCCCGGCTGAAGTTTGAATTCGATTCCGAGTTCGATTTTATTATCCGATTGGTTTCCAACCAGCAGCCGAACGCTATTTTGATCGGTGGTTATTGGGTCGGAAATGAAAGCGCGGGTGGGGGAGGAGAATAGGAGAAGAAAGGTTAGGATTAACAGAAAACCAAAATACAGAAAGCCGTCATCCCCGCCTGCGCGGGAATGACGCGGTGATTCTGCGTGGGAATGACGGCTGAGGCAAGATGACAAATTACTTCTCTGACATCTATCATCCAACATCCAATCTCTACCTCTACTGGGCCTCGACCTTCGCTATTTCCTCTTCCATCGGCACTTCGGCACTGTTCTGATTAGCGGCAAGCGCCAACTCACGGTCGCGGCTATGCGCCAGTTTTTTCACTGAGCGCATGAAAGCCCCGGTGCCGGCCGGTATCAAACGTCCGACAATAACATTTTCCTTCAGGCCCTGGAGTTTATCGATGCGGCCTGAAACTGCCGCTTCGGTGAGAACGCGGGTGGTTTCCTGGAACGATGCGGCCGAGATAAAGGAGCGGGTTTGCAAGGAAGCCTTGGTAATCCCCTGCAACACGCGAGTGGCGGTGGCGGCTTTATAGCCTTCCGCCAATGTCTTGGCGTTGATTTCCTCGAACTCCACGATATCCACCTGCTCGCCTTGCAGGAAGGTAGTCTGGCCCGGATCGACGATTTCGACTTTCTGGAGCATCTGGCGCACAATCACCTCGATATGCTTATCGTTGATAGTTACCCCTTGCAGACGGTAAACCTGCTGGATTTCCGATATCAGATATTGCGCGAGAGCTTCGATGCCCATCACTTTCAATATATCATGCGGAACCGGGTTGCCGTCCATTAGCAAATCGCCCTTCTGCACGTAATCGCCTTCATTGACGGTGAGGTGCTTGCCCTTCGGAACCATATATTCCACCGGCAAGGCATCCTTATCCTTCGGCTTGATGATGACGCGGGTTTTGGATTTATAATCCTTCCCGAATTCCACCGTACCTTCGATTTCACTGATGATGGAATGGTCTTTGGGTTTCCGCGCCTCGAACAATTCGGCAACGCGCGGCAGACCGCCGGTAATATCACGGGTTTTGGTCGATTCCCGCGGAATACGCGCAAGCACGTCACCGGCATGAACTTCAGCGCCGTCATCGATATTGATAATCGCGTCAATCGGTAGGTAATAACGCGCTTCCAGGCCGTTTGCCAGAATCATCACCTTGCCTTTATTATCGAGCAGAGTGATGCGCGGGCGCAAATCAGCGCCGCGTTTCTGCTGTTTCCAATCGATGATAACTTTGCTGGCGATGCCGGTTGCTTCGTCCATGATTTCCTTCACCGAAACGCCTTCGACTAGGTCGCGGTAAGCGGCTTTGCCCGAACGCTCGGTGATGATTGGGATGGTATAAGGATCCCACTCGGCCAGTTTCTGGCCTTTTTTCACCTTGTCGCCTTCCTTCAAATCCAGCCTTGCGCCATATGGCACTTTGTGGCGCGCTTTTTCGCGGCCATTGGCATCTAGGATTACCAGTTCGCATGAGCGGCTCATCACCACGCTGCGGCCTTTGCTATCTTCCACAACGTTATAGTTTATAAGTGATACTACGCCGTCATAAGCCGATTCGATTTTCGATTGCTCAGCCCCGCGCTGCGCCGCACCGCCAATGTGGAATGTGCGCATGGTAAGCTGGGTGCCCGGCTCGCCGATTGATTGCGCCGCGATAACGCCGACCGCCTCGCCGATATTTACCTTGGTGCCGCTTGCCAAATCGCGTCCATAGCAGGAACCGCAAGCTCCGCCCTTGGTCTCGCAGGTGAGAATTGAGCGGATGAGAATGGTTTCTAAGCCACTCGCTTCGATATCTGCAACGAGGTTTTCGTCTATCAATTGTCCGGCTTTCACCATCAATTTATTCTTCACCGGGTGGAATACATCAACCGCGGAAGTGCGGCCCAGTATTTTTTCCGACAGCGGCACGATGACGTCGCCGCCCTCAATAACCGCCTTTGCGACGATGCCCTTCTTGGTTCCGCAATCCTGCTCGACGATGATGGCATCCTGCGCCACATCCACCAGCCTGCGGGTCAAATACCCGGAATTGGCGGTTTTCAGGGCGGTATCGGCCAAGCCTTTCCGTGCGCCGTGCGATGAATTGAAGTATTCAAGTACCGTCAAACCTTCTTTAAAGTTCGAAATAATTGGCGTTTCGATGATTTCACCGGATGGTTTTGCCATCAGCCCGCGCATACCGGCAAGCTGCTTGATTTGCGCCGCAGAGCCCCGCGCGCCCGAATGCGCCATCATCCAGATGGAATTCACTTGTGGCTTTTCCTTGGAATCCTTGGCTTTTTTCGATTTCACTTCGCCGGAAATATTTTTCATCATATCGCTGGCGACGCGGTCAGTGCATTGGCTCCAGGCATCGACCACCTTGTTATATTTCTCGCCGAGTGTAATCAGCCCGTCGGAATATTGCTTTTCATATTGCTTCACTTCATGCAGCGTATGGTTGATATGCTCCTGCTTGGTTTCCGGAATAATCATATCATCCTTGCCGAAGGAAATTCCGGCGCGGCAAGCATGGCTGAACCCAAGTTTCATCAATTGATCGGCGAAAATTACCGAGGCTTTCTGCCCGCAATGGCGGTAAACGGCGTTGATGAGATTGCTGACTTCTTTCTTGGTCAGCAGCTTATTAACGCTGGCAAACCCAAGTTCCAGATGTTCCGGCATTAATTCGGCAACCAGCAGCCTGCCCGGCGTGGTTTCGATGATTTCCGAAACGATTTCGCCCTTGGCGTTCTTGGATTTTACCCGATATTTCACCTTGCTGTGCAGGGTGATGAATTTATTATCGAGCGCATGCTGCATTTCGGACAAATCGGCAAATGTCATGCCTTCGCCCGGCTCGCCATCTTGCATGGTGCTCATGTAATATAAGCCGAGCACGATATCCTGGCTCGGCACGATAATCGGCTTGCCGTTGGAGGGCGAAAGGATGTTGTTAGTGGACATCATCAGCACGCGGGCTTCAAGCTGCGCCTCGATGGAAAGCGGAACGTGCGCGGCCATTTGGTCGCCGTCGAAATCGGCATTGAACGCGGTGCAGACCAGCGGGTGCAATTGTATCGCCTTGCCTTCAATCAGCATCGGCTCAAACGCCTGAATGCCGAGACGATGCAGGGTGGGTGCGCGGTTCAGCAGAATCGGGTGTTCGCGGATGACTTCATCCAATATATCCCAAACTTCCGGACGCTCGGATTCCACCATGCGTTTTGCAACCTTAATGGTCGTCGCCATGCCGTATAATTCCAGCTTGGCATAGATGAATGGCTTAAACAATTCCAGCGCCATTTTCTTAGGAATGCCGCATTGGTGCAGTTTCAATTCCGGCCCGACGACGATTACAGAACGGCCTGAATAATCGACGCGCTTGCCGAGAAGATTCTGGCGGAACCGGCCCTGCTTGCCTTTCAGCATGTCGGAGAGCGATTTGAACGGACGCTTATTGGCGTCCTTAATCACGCGGCCGCGGCGGCCATTATCGAACAATGCATCGACGGATTCCTGGAGCATACGCTTTTCATTACGAACGATAATGTCCGGCGCGCGCAGCTCAATCAGGCGCTTTAAGCGGTTATTGCGGTTGATGACGCGGCGGTATAAATCATTCAAATCGGAGGTGGCAAAACGGCCGCCATCGAGCGGCACCAAAGGCCGGATTTCCGGCGGAATTACCGGCAATACATTTATCACCATCCATTCCGGGCGGTTGCCGGATTCGATGAAATATTCAACCAGTTTCAGGCGCTTCACCAGTTTCTTGCGCTTGGCTTCGGAAGTGGTATCGGCTAAATCAGCGCGGAGCTTTACTTTTTCTGCCTCTAAGTCAAGGCTGGAGAGAATCTGCTGAATCGCTTCGGCGCCGATGGAAGCGGTGAAACTATCCTCACCGAAATCATCCTGCGCCTTCATATATTGGTCTTCGCTGAGCAGCTGGCCCTTGGCAAGCGATGTCAGGCCTGGATCGGTAACGATGAAACCTTCGAAATACAGCACCCGCTCCAAATCCTTCAGCGGCATATCAAGCAATAGCCCGATGCGGCTTGGCAGCGATTTCAGGAACCAGATATGCACGACCGGCGAGGCCAAATCAATATGCCCCATGCGCTCACGCCGGACTTTGGATGTCGTAACTTCCACGCCGCATTTTTCGCAGATGATGCCGCGATATTTCATGCGCTTATATTTGCCGCAGAGGCATTCGTAATCCTTAATCGGCCCGAAGATGCGGGCGCAGAACAGGCCGTCGCGCTCCGGCTTGAATGTGCGGTAATTGATGGTTTCGGGCTTCTTCACCTCGCCATAAGACCAGGAGCGGATTTTCTCCGAACTGGCAATGGAAATCCGGATTTCATCGAAATCCTGGCTCCCGCTCACCTGCCCATAAAAATTCATCAATTCATTCATGCTTTTTTCCATTTAGTTCCCCGTTTTGTGGATTCTATGTTTAGTCCCAAGTCTCAAGTTGCAGGTCCCAAGAATTACCTAGAACTTGGGACCTGGGACTTGCAACTACTTAAGCAGCTTTTTCTTCGTCATCGTTCTCATTGAGCTCGACGTTCAAACACAATGAACGCAATTCCTTAATCATCACGTTAAACGATTCCGGAATCCCTGATTCAAAGCTATGGTCGCCGCGGATAATCGACTCATAAACTTTCGTCCTTCCCGCCACGTCATCCGATTTCACCGTCAGCATTTCCTGAAGCGTAAACGCCGCGCCATAGGCTTGCAGCGCCCAGCATTCCATTTCGCCGAAGAGTTGGCCGCCGAAGTGGGATTTGCCCCCTAAAGGTTGCTGCGTTACCAGGCTGTATGGCCCGATTGAGCGGGCGTGGATTTTGTCATCCACCAGGTGATGCAGTTTCAGCATATAGATATAGCCGATAGTCACTTTGCGGTCGAATTGCTCGCCGGTTCTGCCGTCATGCAGGACTACTTGCCCCGATGAATCGAGCCCCGCCTGCGTCAGCATATGGACGATATCGTCTTCCTTGGCGCCGTCAAACACCGGCGTTGCCACCGGTATGCCTTTGCGTAAGTTTCCGGCAAGTTCAAGGATTTCGTCATTATCCATTTTCTTCAGTTGCGCCGTATCATCCTTATTATCGTAGATTTCGAGCAGCTTGTTTTTCAAGTTAGGCCCGGCGGTTTTTTTGCCGGCCTCGTCGATAATCGCGCCGATTTGTTTCCCGATGGAGGAAGCCGCCCAGCCGAGGTGGGTTTCCAGAATCTGGCCGACATTCATCCGGCTTGGCACACCAAGCGGATTCAGCACGACATCAAGCGGCGTGCCGTCTTCCAGGTAAGGCATATCCTCGATTGGACAAATGCGCGAAATCACGCCTTTATTTCCGTGACGACCGGCCATTTTATCGCCCGGCTGCAGCTTGCGCTTCACCGCCACGAAAACCTTCACCATTTTAAGAACGCCGGATGGCAAATCATCGCCGCTTTGCACTTTTTCAACCGCGATTTTGAATCGCGCATCCAGGCCTGCGACCATTGAATCATGCTCTTTCTTCAAATCCTCGATTTCCGCCATGGCCGAAGCCGGGCTGAGCGAAATCTGCCACCATTTATGGCGAGGAACTTTCTTCAAGGCCTCGGAAGTAATTGCCGTGCCGGATTTAATGGCTTCTAAGGATTTCCCGGCTTTTTTGCCGACCAGCGCCGCTTCGAGCTTGCTATAGATATAGCCGTCGAGAATCAGTTGCTCATCATCGCGGTCCTTCTGGATGTGGCGGATTTCTTCCTGTTCGATTTCCATCGCGCGCTCATCCTTCTCGATGCCGCGGCGCGAGAAAATGCGCACTTCGACAACCGTGCCGGAAACTCCCGGCGGCAGGCGGAGCGAGGAATCGCGCACATCGGAAGCCTTTTCGCCGAATATGGCGCGCAGGAGCTTTTCTTCCGGGGTCATCGGTGATTCCGATTTCGGCGTGACTTTACCGACCAGAATATCGCCGGATTTCACTTCCGCGCCGATATGGACGATGCCGACTTCATCCAAATGCCGCAGCGATTCTTCGCCGACATTCGGAATATCGCGGGTGATTTCTTCAGGCCCAAGCTTGGTATCCCGCGCCATCACTTCGAATTCCTCGATATGGATGGAGGTGAAAACATCGTCCTTCACGATATTTTCGGAAATTAAAATCGAATCCTCAAAATTATAGCCGTTCCATGGCATGAAACCCACAAGCACGTTGCGCCCCAGCGCCAATTCGCCGAGATCGGTGCTCGGGCCATCAGCGATGATATCGCCTTTTTCCACGGTTTCGCCGACTTTCACGATTGGGCGTTGGTTGATGCAGGTGTTTTGGTTCGAGCGCTGGAATTTTAAGAGGTTATAGATATCGACGCCGGAAGTCGCAGCATTTTTGCTGCCTTCGGAGGAGCGAATTACGATGCGCGTTGAATCAACTTGGTCAACTATTCCCGGCCTTCTGGCAACCAATGTAGCGCCGGAATCCCGTGCCACTACCGATTCCATGCCGGTGCCGACAATCGGCGCTTCGGCGCGGATTAGCGGAACTGCCTGGCGCTGCATGTTCGAGCCCATTAGCGCGCGGTTCGCGTCATCGTTTTCCAGGAACGGAATCAGTGCCGCGGCAACTGAAACCACCTGTTTCGGCGATACGTCAGTGAAGTCGATAGTTTCCGGCGTCGCCATCACGAAATCACCATTGCGGCGGCAGCTTACCAGTTCTTCGACAAATTTGTTTTTATCGTCGAGTTTGGCATTGGCCTGGGCAATAGTGTATTTGCCCTCTTCGATTGCCGAAAGATAAATCACTTCATCGGTAACTTTGCCATTCACCACTTTGCGGTAAGGGCTTTCGATGAAGCCGTATTTATTGACATGCGCGTAAGTCGCCATTGAGTTAATAAGCCCGATATTCGGGCCTTCCGGCGTCTCGATCGGGCAGATGCGTCCATAATGCGTCGGGTGCACGTCGCGCACTTCGAATCCGGCGCGCTCGCGGGTTAAGCCACCGGGCCCAAGGGCCGAAAGGCGGCGTTTATGGGTGATTTCTGATAGTGGGTTGGTTTGATCCATAAATTGCGAAAGCTGCGATGAGCCGAAGAATTCGCGGATAACCGCCACCAGCGGTTTCGCATTAATCAAATCATGCGGCATCACGGTATCGACTTCGACTGAGCTCATGCGTTCGGTAATGGCTTTTTCCATGCGCAGCAAACCGATGCGGAATTGGTTTTCCATAAGTTCGCCGACCGAGCGCACCCGGCGGTTGCCAAGGTGATCGATATCATCGATTTCCCCGAGGCCATCCTTCAAGGCCACCATATATTTAACGATGGAAATTATATCGTCTTTGGTGAGGACGTGCGTTTCTTCCGGCAGGTTCAGCCCTAAACGCGCATTCATTTTCACGCGGCCAACATCGGAAAGATCATATCTTTCATTATCGAAAAACAGGCCTTCGAATAATGCATTGGCGGCTTCCACTGTAGGCGGCTCGCCGGGGCGCATTACTTTGTAAATATCGATTAAACCTTCCTCGCGGGTGGAATTTTTATCAGCCTTCAGCGAGTTCAGAATATAAGGCCCGGGCGGGTTGAAATTATCAATCGCCAATGTCGGTATTTCCTTGATTCCGGCGGCTTCTAAAGCTTCCAGAACCGAAGGGATTAAATTATTGCCGGCGGCAACCAGCACTTCGCCGGTTTTTTTGTCGATTATATCCTTCGCCGCGCATTGCGCCGCCACTTCCTCATCGGAAAGCAGGCGCTCATCAAAACCTTCAGCCAGCAGCTTTTTACCGACGCGTGGATTCATCTTAGTACCGGCTTCCGCCACTACTTTGCCGGTTTTGGCATCGATAAAATCCTTCTCCAGCGTCACGCCGCGCCATTTTTCCGGATTGAATTTCACCGACCAGCCTTTCTTGGCTTTCTTCAAAATTTCCGTTTCATAGAAAGTATCCAGGATTTCCTGTGATGAAAGCCCGATAGCGCGCAGCAAGCTGGAAACCAGGAGTTTCCGGCGGCGATCGACGCGGAAATATAATAGATCTTTGGCATCGAATTCGAAATCCAGCCAGGATCCGCGGTAAGGAATTACGCGCGCGGAATATAGATATTTGCCCGAGGAATGGGTTTTGCCCTTATCGTGATCGAAGAAAACGCCGGGTGAGCGGTGCATTTGAGATACGATTACACGCTCGGTGCCGTTGATTACGAAAGTGCCGTTCTGCGTCATCAGCGGAATATCGCCGATATAGACGTCTTGTTCTTTAATGCCTTTAATGTCGCGCGCGCCGGTATCTTCCTGGATATCCCAGACAATCAGGCGCAGGGTAACGCGGAGGCTGGCGGCATAGCTTATGTCGCGCTGGTTGCATTCATCGACTTCGAATTTCGGCGCGTCGAATTCATATTTCACGAATTCCAGAGTAGCGGAGCCGGAAAAATCGCTGATTGGGAACACCGATTTGAGCACGCCGTTCAATCCGGCGTTAGTGCGCTTTTCCGCAGGGATATTTATTTGCAGGAAGCTGTCATAGGATTTTTTCTGAACTTCAATCAGGTTAGGCATTGCCGACACGGTGGTAATCCGGCCGAAACTCTTACGCATGCGCTTGCGGGACGTAAATGAATGCACCATTAATTAGGCTCCAACTATAATTTATGGCCGCCGGGAAATCCCGGGCAGCCTAGAGGTTTAAAGAATCAGGAGAGGGTAGTATGGTGGTTGGTGGCGGGTGGTTGGTGGCTGGTGATTTTCTTCACCCACCACCGTCCACCATTCACCATCCACCAACTATTTTACTTCAACAGTAGCGCCGGCAGCTTCGAGCTGAGCTTTCAGTTTCGCGGCTTCATCCTTCTTCACGTCTTTTTTCACCGATTTTGGAGCGGCATCTGCGCCATCAACCAAATCCTTGGCTTCTTTGAGGCCAAGACCGGTAATCGCGCGGACTTCCTTAATGACGTTGATTTTCTTATCGCCAGCCTTGGTCAGGATGATTTCGAATTCAGTCTTTTCAGCGGCGGCCGGGCCGGCGGCAGCGGCGGCAGGAGCAGCAGCGGCGGCAGGAGCAGCTGCGGATACGCCCCACTTTTCTTCCAGCATTTTTGAAAGCTCTGCAGCTTCCAGAACGGTTAGGGCTGAAAGGTCATCAACGATTTTAGCTAAGTTAGTGTTAGACATCTTCTCTCTCCTGATTTTTAGTTGGTTAGTGTAATATAAAAACTTTTAAGCGCCTTTTTTGGCATAAGCGCCGGTAACTCTGGCAAGCCCGCCTGCTGGAGCGGCGAGCACTCCTGCAATCCTGGTGGCCGGAGTCTGAATCATCGCGATGAGGCGTGAGCGCAGTTCATCGAGCGACGGCAGTTCGGCAAGCGATTTCACGGCATTCACATCCAGCGCTTTATCGCCGAGCGCGCCACCGAGAATCACCAGCTTTTCATTATCCTTAGCGAACCGGACGATGATTTTTGCCGCGGCAACCGCATCTTCCGAAAAGGAAATGGCGGTCGGGCCGGTCAGTAAATCCGCCAGATGTGCGAATTTTGTGTCATTAACGGCGATTTTAGTCAGGCGGTTTTTGGTAACCTTGAAACCGGCGCCGGCGGCACGCGCCTGGCGGCGCAGCTCGGTAATCTCGGCAACCGTCATGCCTTTATAATGCAGCACCACCACCGCATGGGCGGGGGAGAGCATTTCCTTAATATTTTCTACGGCCTTGGCTTTTTGTGCGCGATCCACTTTTAATTACTCCTAAAATTCTTTTTAAGCGACACTTGCGAGATCAAGCTTCACGCTTGGCCCCATGGTGGAGCTTAAACAAACGCTTTTCAAGTAAACCCCTTTAACTCCGGCGGGCTTGGCGGCATTCACCGCTTTCATCAGCGCCTGGATATTTTCCTGCAAAGCTTTTCCTTCAAAGCTCGCCTTGCCGATTCCGGCGTGAACAATTCCGGCCTTATCGGTGCGGAACTCCACTTGGCCTGATTTTGCGGCCTTCACCGCATCGGCGACATTCATGGTGACGGAACCCAGTTTCGGATTCGGCATCAGGCCTTTCGGGCCCAAAACTTTACCGAGCTTGCCGACCACCGCCATCATATCCGGCGTGGCGATGCAGCGGTCAAATTCAATTTTGCCTTTTTCCACCGCTTCGGCCAACTCTTCAGCGCCGACTATATCAGCTCCGGCTTTTTCAGCCTCGGTAGCCTTAGCGCCCTTGGCGAAAACCGCAACGCGGACATCCTTGCCTATACCATTTGGCATTGGCACCACGCCGCGAATTAATTGGTCAGTCTGCTTCGCATCGATGCCGAGATTTATTACGATATCCACGGTTTCATCGAATTTCGCGGTAGCATTCTTCTTAACAGTAGAAATCGCTTCATCCAGCGCATAGATTTTCGTGCTATCGACATTTTTCTTCGCCGCAATATATCTCTTGCCGCCCTTTACGCCTTTTTCTTTTTTAACCTTAGCTTTTTTCGCCTTCTTTTCGGCGGCAGCCTTCGGCTTTTCCGCTTTCACGGTTTCCGGCTTTTCTTCCTTGGCGGCGGCTTTTTTCGCCGGTTTTTTCTTTTCTTCAACCATTTACGCAGCCTCCTTCTTGCCGGTTACTTCGAGGCCCATCGACATCGCGGTGCCGGCGACCATGCGCGCGGCGGCTTCGACATCATTAGCATTCAAATCTTTCATTTTGGTTTCCGCTACTTTGCGCACTTGATCATAAGAAATTTTGCCGACGAACTGCTTGCCGGTTTCCTTCGAACCCTTCTGGATTTTTGCTTCTTTCATAAGCAGATAAGAAACTGGAGGCAATTTGGTGATGAAAGTGAATGTGCGGTCTTTATAAGCGGTGATGATGACAGGAATCGGCATGCCTTTTTCCATTTCCTTGGTGGCATCGTTAAAAGCCTTGCAGAACTCCATAATATTAAGACCGCGCTGGCCAAGGGCCGGCCCGATTGGCGGCGAAGGATTCGCACTGCCTGCCGGTATCTGCAATTTTACATAACCTACGATTTCTTTAGCCATTTTTTTTCCGATCGTTAAATTAGCCTAATTTGGCCTATTTTCCCAGGATTTCCCGGCCTTACAGCCCAAGCAAACCCCTTCCCGTTTTTTAAGGGAGAAAGATTATTAATCAAGATTCAAGATAAAATCCAGTGTTTTTTTAATTATTTTTAAGTTTTCTTAAAATGTCATGCCAAACCTGGATTTGGCATCCAGTTATAAATTCGGCGCTTAGCGCCTCAAATTTTCTTACTGGATGCCAGCCTTAAGCTGGCATGACAATTTTTCCGGGTTTCTGCTTTTAAAGACTAACTCGCCTTCTCCACCTGGATATAATCCAGCTCCACCGGCGTCGCCCGGCCGAAAATGGAAACAGCGACTTTCAGTTTGGCTCTTGCTTCGTCCAATTCTTCCACCACGCCGACGAATGATTCGAACGGACCGTCGATAACCTTCACAGTCTCGCCGATATCGAATGAGACGCCTGGTTTCGGAGCTTCGACACCTTCTTTCATCTGCTGGAAGATGCGCTCGGCTTCGGCATTGGAAATAGGCTGCGGCTTGCCGTTGCCGCCGAGGAAGCCGGTTACTTTCGGGATATTTTTCACCAAATGCCAGGTTTCGTCATTCAAATCCATTTTCACCAGCACATAGCCGGGGAAAAATTTGCGCTCGCTATTGACCTTTTTGCCCTTTTTCACTTCGATAACATTTTCGATAGGCACGAAAATTTCCTCGAATTTATCGGCATAGCCTTTCTGTACGGCCTTTTCCTTTATCGCAACCGCGACTTTCTTCTCGAAACCAGAATGAGCGTGAACTATATACCAGCGATGAGCCATTTTTTTATCTTAAACTCCCAATATTAATCGTATTACTCTTGCAATAGCCAAATCGGCGATAGTGAAAATAAACCCGGCAATCGCCACCATTATCACCACCATCATCAGCGAAACCAGCGTTTCCTTGCGTGTCGGCCAAGTGACCTTGGCGGCTTCCTGGCGGACTTGTTTTATGAATTCTGTTACTGTTGTCATAGTTTTGTTCTTTATGTTCTAACCAGTCCGCCTTCGCCCTTCGAGCTACGGCGCGACATCCGCTTCTCTAACGCTTCGTCGCGAAGTCGCGCCGTAGCGTAAGCGAAGGCGGATGGCAGGAGCGACAGGTCTCGAACCTGCAACCTTCGGTTTTGGAGACCGACGCTCTACCAGTTGAGCTACGCTCCTTTAAGCAGTCCCAAGTCTCAAGTCCCAGGTCCCAAGTTATTTTGGGACTTGAGACTTGGGACTTGCAACTATTTTAATATTTTCGCCACCACTCCAGCGCCGACGGTTCTGCCGCCTTCGCGGATGGCGAAGCGCAGGCCTTCATCCATGGCGATTGGGCTGATGAGTTCGACAGTGATTTTCGCATTATCGCCAGGCATAATCATCTCAGTTCCTTCCGGTAATGTGATGGTGCCGGTTACGTCGGTGGTGCGGAAATAGAATTGCGGGCGGTAATTGCCGAAGAATGCAGTATGACGGCCGCCTTCCTCCTTCGTCAATATATATACTTCCGCTTCAAATTGCGTATGCGGAGTGATGGAGCCCGGCTTCGAAAGCACTTGGCCACGCTCAACATCTTCACGCTTGGTGCCGCGCAGCAATATCCCGACATTGTCCCCAGCCTGGCCTTCATCCAGAAGCTTGCGGAACATTTCCACGCCGGTGCATACGGTCTTCTGCGTCGGGCGCAGACCGACAATCTCGATTTCCTCGCCCACTTTAACAATGCCTTTCTCAATACGGCCGGTAACCACAGTGCCGCGGCCAGATATCGAGAACACATCTTCAATCGGCATCAGGAACGGCTTATCAACCGGGCGCGCAGGTTGCGGGATATAAGCATCCACAGCTTCCATCAGTTTCAGGATAGCTTGCTCGCCGATTTCCGGGTTCTTATCTTCAAGAGCGGCAAGCGCCGAGCCCTTGATAATCGGTATATCATTGCCCGGGAATTGATAGGAGGTTAAAAGCTCACGCACCTCCATTTCCACCAGGTCAAGAAGCTCAGGGTCATCAACCATGTCAACTTTGTTCAGGAAAACCACCAGCGATGGCACGCCTACTTGCCTTGCAAGGAGGATATGCTCGCGCGTTTGCGGCATCGGGCCATCGGCAGCGGATACTACCAGTATCCCGCCATCCATCTGCGCCGCGCCGGTTATCATATTCTTCACATAATCCGCGTGCCCAGGGCAATCAACGTGCGCATAGTGGCGCTTCGCCGTTTCATATTCAACGTGAGCAGTCGAAATGGTTATCCCGCGCGCACGCTCTTCCGGCGCTTTATCAATCTGGTCATAAGCCGTAAATGTTGCACCGCCGGTCTTCGCCAATACCTTCGTAATAGCCGCCGTCAACGACGTCTTACCATGATCCACGTGACCAATCGTTCCAATATTACAATGCGGTTTATTACGCTCAAATTTCGCTTTAGCCATTTTCGCTGACTCCTAAAGTATTTTAATAATAGTTAATAGTTGCAAGTTGCAGAGTTGTAAGTTGCAAGTGAAGATACTTAAAACTTTGCAACTTGCAACTTGCAACTTAAAATTAAGCTACCTTCGCCTTTATTTCCTTTTCGACGTTTGTCGGCACTTGTTCGTAATGGTGGAATTCCATGCTGTATTGGGCGCGGCCTTGGCTCATGGAGCGTAGGGTGTTGACATAGCCGAACATAGTGGCAAGCGGCACCATGGCGCCGATGACTTGCGCATTGCCGCGCTGGTCCATTCCCATGATTTGTCCGCGGCGGCTATTCAAATCGCCGATTATATCGCCCATATATTCATCCGGGGTGATGACCTCTACTTTCATCACCGGTTCCAGCAATCTCGGCTCGGCCTTCGGGATGGCGTCGCGGAAGGATTGGCGGGCGGCGATTTCGAAGGCGAGGACGCTGGAATCGACATCGTGATACGCGCCGTCTAATAATGTTGCCTTGAAATCGATGGTCGGGAACCCCGCGATTACACCGGTTTCCTTGATGCTCATCAGGCCTTTGCTGACGCCGGGAATGAATTCCTTCGGCACGTTACCGCCGACGACTTTGCTGTCGAACTCAAAGCCCTTGCCCGGCTCTAAAGGCTCATAACGCATTTTGATGCGCGCATATTGGCCCGCTCCGCCGGATTGTTTTTTATGGGTATAATCATATTCCACCGCCTTGGTGATGGTTTCGCGGTAGGCCACTTGCGGAGCGCCGATATTGGCTTCCACTTTGAATTCGCGGCGCATGCGGTCAATGATGATTTCCAGGTGCAATTCGCCCATGCCTTTTAAGACCGTTTGGCCGGATTCCTCGTCGGTCGAAACATGGAGTGACGGATCTTCGGAAACCAGACGCGCCAGCGCAACGCCCATTTTTTCCTGGTCGGCTGTGGTTTTCGGTTCAACCGCAACTTCGATAACCGGCTCAGGGAATTCCATGCGCTCCAGGATAACCGGATGCGCAGGGTCGCACAAAGTATCGCCGGTGGTGGTGCCTTTCAATCCCGCCAAAGCCACGATATCGCCGGCAAAAGCTTCTTTCACGTCTTCACGGCTGTTCGCATGCATGAGCAGCATACGGCCGACGCGCTCTTTCTGGTCTTTCACGGTATTTATGAGGCCGGTCGAAGAGGCCAGCGTGCCCGAATAAATGCGGATGAAGGTGAGTGAGCCGACAAATGGATCGGTCATAACTTTGAATGCCAGGGCCGAGAACGGCTCGGTATCGGATGATTTACGCTCGACTTCCTCATCGGAACCAACTTTATGGCCTTTGATGGCAGCAACATCGGTTGGTGCCGGGAGGTAATCGACAACGGCATCGAGAAGCGGCTGCACGCCTTTATTTTTAAACGCCGAACCGGTGACTACCGGCACGAATTTACCGGTGACAGTGCCTTTGCGGATGCATTTTTTCAGCTCCGCCTCGGTCGGCTCGGTACCGCCCAAGTATTTTTCCAATATGGCGTCATCCAGTTCCACCGCCATTTCCACCAGTTTCGCCCGGTATTCGGCGGCCATTTCCTTTAAATCATCGGGTATATCGATATAATTGAAGTTCGCGCCCAGAGATTCATCTTCCCAGACGACGCCCTTCATTTTCACGAGATCAACGACGCCTTTGAATGTATCTTCAATGCCGATCGGCAGCTGGAGAACCGCAGGAGTTGCGCCCAGGCGATCCTTTATCATCTCGACGCAGCGGAAGAAATTCGCGCCGGTGCGGTCTAGCTTATTGATGAAGCACATGCGCGGCACGTTATATTTATCGGCCTGGCGCCATACGGTTTCCGATTGCGGTTCCACGCCGGCAACGCCGTCAAATACTGCAACCGCGCCGTCAAGAACGCGTAAAGAGCGCTCGACTTCGATGGTGAAATCAACGTGGCCCGGTGTATCGATGATGTTGATGCGATATTGCTCGCCCTTGGCGTCTTTCCAATAACAAGTGGTGGCGGCGGAAGTGATGGTTATCCCGCGTTCCTGCTCCTGCTCCATCCAATCCATGGTGGCCGCGCCTTCATGCACTTCGCCGATTTTGTGCGATTTGCCGGTATAATAAAGAATCCGCTCGGTAGTGGTGGTTTTCCCGGCGTCAATATGCGCGCAGATTCCGATGTTGCGATAGTGGTTTAGTGGGGTTGTGCGGGGCATGGTTTTGGTTATCCGTTGTTCGTTGTTCGTAATTAGTAATTCGTTATTGGTAATTCGAATTACGAATCATCGAATTACGAATAACGTACTTTTTCTACCAGCGGTAATGGCTGAACGCCTTATTCGCTTCCGCCATGCGGTGAGTATCTTCACGCTTTTTAATAGCATTGCCGCGGCCTGCCGAAGCATCAATCAATTCCCCGGAAAGCTTGCCGACCATGTCTTTTTCCCCTCTAGCGCGCGCAGCATTAATCAGCCAGCGTATCGCGAGGGCCAGGGCGCGGTTGTCGCGGACTTCCACTGGAATTTGGTAGGTGGCGCCGCCGACGCGGCGGGAGCGGACTTCGATGGAGGGACGGGCGTTTTTAATCGCGCCCTCGAAAACCGCCAGCGGATCTTCCTTGGTTTTCGCCTTTAATTTATCCAGCGATTGATAAAGAATGCGCTCAGCAACGGATTTCTTGCCGTCCTGGATCAAATAATTAATAAATTTGGCGACAACCAGGTTGTTATACCGGGCATCGGGGTGGATGGTTCTTTTTACTGCTGCTCTTCTTCTAGACATACTCTGTGACTCTGGTTTGTGTTTTAAGTCCCAAGTTTCAAGTCCCAAGTCCCAAGTCCCAAACTTATCTTCCTGGGACTTACAACTTGGGACCTGGGACTCCCTTAACTATTTCGGCGCTTTCGCCCCATATTTCGACCTGTTCTTCTTCCTATCCTTCACCCCTTGCGTATCAAGCGTACCGCGGATGATGTGATAGCGGACGCCAGGTAAATCCTTCACGCGTCCGCCGCGAATCATGACTACCGAGTGTTCTTGCAGGTTATGGCCTTCGCCCGGAATGTATCCGGTGACTTCGAAACCGTTGGTGAGGCGGATACGCGCCACTTTCCGCATGGCCGAATTCGGCTTTTTCGGGGTGGTGGTATAAACGCGGGTGCAGACGCCGCGCTTCTGCGGGCATTCTTCCAGCGCCGGGACTTTATCGCGGGTTTCCCTGGGCTTGCGGCTCTTGCGGACTAACTGGTTAATAGTAGGCATCTTTATCCTTTGACCTTATAAATATAGAATTTCGGGATTGTTTTAAGGCTCGGTAAAATAATCGCCATGATACTAAGAGTCAAGCGAAATTTATTAAGAATTTATAAGAAGTTAAATATCGGAAAGGCAGAGGAATCGAAAATTCACAAAACTGTCATAATTTTCATGATATAGTCCGTAAATTCATGGATGAACCCCGCTTGGTCCCTATGGCCTTTATTTTCCTGTGAAAAAGGGTTTTAGCATGAAGCTGAAATTCTGGGGAGGAAATTAAGGGCTGAAAGGAGTGCGCACTCCCGAAAGGAGGTGATGCTTTATGCGCTACGCACTCTTCGTCTGCGCGTTGGCTCTGGCTTCGCCCAGCCAGGCCAACGCGCAGTATTGGCAAGCCCAGCAGCGCGCGCAGCAGGTCTATAATCTGCAGGGCGCGCTGCAACTGGCCCAGGCTCAATATAGCCTGGGCCAGAGCCAATTGAATCAGCTGCAATCCCAATTTCAGCTGATTCAGGCTCAGCAGCAGCTGCCTATGCCGCCATGGTATAGGCGGCAGCTGCAAGCGACGCAGGGCCAGCTGAGCTGCGCGATCCAACTGCTCCAATCGCAGTTGAACATCGCCGCGGCTCAGCTGCAGGTTGGCCAGTCCAACCTGCAAGTCCTGCGTCAGCAGTTCTATCTGCTTTACGGGTGTTACCCGTAAAGCAAGATAAGAACTGCAAACAAATCGCCGCTTCCCCATTCACGGGCGGCGATTTGTTTTTTTAAAGTCGCCTTTCCCCTCATTCCCGGGCTTTACCCCGCCAAGAACAACATTTGTGTCATCCCGCCTTTAGGAGCGGGACCCATGCCATGCCACTTGCGTTGCTCCCGGATGATGGGCATGGATTCACTATCTTTTTGTCATCCTTGGGCTAGATATGCTTATGAGCGTAGCGAATTAGCATATCTTGACCCGAGGATCCAGCGGTGAGGCTGGATCCTCGGGTCAAAGAATGCTAAGACAAGCTTCGCTTGCCTAAGCATTCCTAGCCCAAGGATGACACCGATAAAAGCATGAGATGGTACTTGAGGCTGGAACTTTAACCTATTGGTTTTTTCGGATTTTTCCTTACGAGGTGGCAACGACACTCAGGCAGCCCCTCAAAATAGCAATGCCTACCTCCATCACAAAATGGTCGGAAATAGTGAGAATTCAGCTCACTCTACACCCCCTACTCTTCCCGCTTCCCCATAACATAATGCAGTTTTTTAATCGCCATGGCGGCCATATCCTTGCGGCTTAATGAGGGGGAGGCGATTATTGAGACTTCGGTCAGGGTCACCTGGTCAATGGCGCTGACTTTCACGGAATTGCCGACTTTGCGGTATTCTATTATATATCCCTGCCGGTTCATTATTCCCGTCTGCCGCGAAAGTTATTGGTGAATGGAGTCTATAGGAAACATTTAAGGGAAGTCAAATTTATCGGGGAGGTTTAGAGAATCTTTATTTGACATAATGCAAAAAAGAAAGCGAAGATAAGGTAATGAAGAATGAACGGAAAAAAACCAATAATGCAAAAGCTGCAAATAAAAGCCAGGCCGCAAATAGGCCGCCATTTGAATGCATAGCGCTTTTATTGCAGGGCGGCGGGGCGCTTGGCGCTTACCAGGCGGGCGTTTATCAGGCCTTATCGGAAGCGGAACTGGAGCCGGATTGGGTGGCCGGAATTTCCATCGGCGCGGTTAATGCCGCTATCATTGCGGGCAATGCGCCCAAGGAGCGTATTGCAAAGCTCCGCACATTCTGGGAATTAATTACCGAGGAGGCACTGCCGAATTCGCTTCCCGCATTCAAATCCCTGGTAACGCGTGACGATACCCAGCATCAGGCGCTGAATCTGCTCAGCGCCATGCGGACTATCATAACCGGCATACCGGGGTTTTTTAAGCCACGCTCTTTAGCTCCATGGCTGGAGCCGCAAGGCGCAATAGCGGCAACTAGTTTTTATGATTTCGCGCCGCTTAAGGCAACGCTTGAAAGCTTGATCGATTTTGACCGCATTAATAGTAGAGAGACGTGCTTTAATGTTGGGGCCGTCCATGTCAAAAGCGGGGATTTCGTTAATTTCTGCAATCATGATTATAAAATCGGGCCGGAGCATGTCATGGCGAGCGGCGCTTTGCCGCCGGGGTTTCCCGCCGTGGAAGTGGCGGGCGAATATTATTGGGATGGCGGCCTTATTTCCAATACGCCGCTGCAATGGGTGGTGGATAGTGAATCCTATATGGATACGCTAATTTTCCAGGTTGATTTATGGAGCGCCGACGGCGAATTTCCGCAAAATATGGCCGATGTCTATACACGGCAGAAAGATATTCAATATTCCAGCCGCACCCGCGCCAATACCGACCATTTCAAAAATGCCCACAAGATGCGCCATTCGCTGGCGACCCTGCTGGAAAAACTGCCGCCTGAATTAAAGAAACTGCCGGAAGCCAAGCTGCTGGCCACCCGCGCCGATACTAAAGTTTATAATATCGTGCATCTCATCTATCATAATAAAACCTATGAGGGATATTCCAAGGATATCGAGTTTTCCCGCCTCAGCATGGAGGCGCACTGGCAATCAGGATATAACGATACCATCAATACATTGAAGCACCCGGAGGTGCTGCGGCGCCCGCATAATTGCGAAGGGATCGCCATTTTCGATTTCAGCCGCGACAAGAAAGCTAAAAAGGACGAATACTAACCAACCACCTTCTTTAAGAATTTCTGAAACTCCTTCCAGGAAGCTTTATCGGCGGCGGCATTATAAGCTGCGCCCTTGCTGTTATCATTCCCTGCAGCCGGATTAGTGAAGGCATGCACCGCGCCCGGATAGGCGATGAAGGTCATATTAACATTGGCATTCTTCATCTCATCCTTAAACCCTTGCACTTCGGCAGGTGGAACTAACGGGTCATCCGCGCCATGCAGGACCAGCACGGGGCCTTTTATATTCTTCGCATCCTCCGGAGTCGGCGTGGAAAGACCACCATGGAAAGTAACGGTTCCAGCCAGCGGAACGCCGCTGCGCGCCAGCTCAAGCGCGGTAGTGCCGCCGAAGCAGTAGCCCATCACCACCAATTTCGCATTATTAACTCTTTTCATCGCCGCCAAAGTAGCGTAAGCGGCGCGGATATGATCGCGCAGAAGCGCCCGGTCACTCTTATATTTAGTAGCCAGTTCCTTTGCTTCATCCGCATTGGCGGGGCGCACGCCCTTGCCATAAACATCCGCGGCGAATGCTACATAGCCTTGTTTCGCGAGTTGTTTCGCCTTATTTTTCTGAAACTCTCCAAGGCCCATCCAATCATGCACAATCAAAATGCCGGGCCGCGGCTTGGTTATCGTATCGTCATAAGCGACAAACCCTTCCATCACCGTGCCGTCAGCCGCCTTATATTCCACAGATTCAGTCTTCACCGCCGCAAAGGCCTGATTCGCCATCAATAAAACTCCCAGTATAGCTGCTGTCTTTTTTATCATATTTATCCTCCTGTTTTTTGCGGATATTACTATATCAATATTCGCATGGCAACCATCAGACTATTCGATTCTATAGTTTTATGTCCCCGTAGGCTTGCCGCCCCAAAAGCGTACGTACGTGTTCTTATACGATATACAGGCAATCCTACAGGCAATCTGCCTAATAAAAAGCGTACGTACGCTTTTTATTAAAGCATATCAGGTGTCATAGTCGGAAGGCAAAAATACCAGAGTTATAGCAGCCCAGGTATTAGAAACAGGGCTGTTCAGTTCTATAGTTTTTAGGTGCACCACTTCGGAACAGATAGAATCAAATGACTGATTTTACTAGAGTGGATGTGAATTAGTGGCGGTTCTAGCATTTGTGATTCTGACTGCACATCGGATATTTACTGCAAAATCATATAACGATATAATATATCGATCTGAAATTAGAAATTTGCGATTCTAGCCTTTAGCTTTATATTTACACCTTATTGTTAAAATAAAAACCCTCGGAATTTATGAGAACAGTTCTATGAATGTAGAAAAATTACTCGGAATAAGTGAGCAGGGTAAGTTTGAGAGGTTTCGGCTTCTAATACTTAAAAAGCTTGCTGCTAATCCTGCGGGAATAGAAGCTGAGCATTTAATGGATGAAGTATTACATGACGCACGATCAACTTATGCAATAATTGGCGCTATGGAAGCGCGCAAAATGTCGCAAGAGATTCGCGAACAAAGAGCGAATCTTGTTAAGAGCAGCTCTGTCGGGGTGGTATCTGGAGGTAGGAAGTACGCATCCATCAACGAGTATTCGATAGCAAAAATTGAACGCAGAGCAACGGCTGAAATGCAGCATGTAATAACAGAAAAAGGCCAGCAAGAGTTAGCATCACTTGAAGAAACGCTTGCGACTCAGAAGCATGCGCAAACATTACCTGAAGATATTCGAGTACCTCTCATTAAAATTATCACTGCTATTGGCAAAGCTACAGAGCCAACGACACAGGAAGTAAAAATAATTCAATTGCTGCATGAAGCTGGAGCGCTGCCCACTCAAGAACAGACATCAGCTTCTGAAGAGAAGCAAATTCGTCTTGTTCGCTTTATGGAATCCCTGATAAAAGTTACAGACCCTGAAAAACAAGAGGTAAGGATCATTGAGTTGTTGCGTGAGCTTGAAGGAAAACAACCTAGAAAAGTAGTCTGGGGGAGAGACACCTAAAATAAGTAAGAGCCATTTCTAGAAAACATTCTTATAATCCAGTTTTGTAAAGCCTCTGTGATTTCTATAATCCGGTTTGAGAACACTCCGCCCTCGTGCTCCCATTCGGATTGCTGTCTAAAAAAGCGTACGTACGTGTTTTTATGCAACATGGGTGGTCCACTTCCAGAAAAAGCGTACGTACGCTTTTTGTTACGAGCCTATATGCTGCGAAGCCATATGGCAAAACCCGAACTTAAACGACCCTATGACAACTATGATTTAACTTGACACAATACGTGCTAAAACCCAGAATAGCTGCTAAAGCAGTGATTGTAAAAGCAGCATATGCTAAAGAATTATTATAATGTGAAAGGTTACCAGTCGCAGCGTAGTATAGGCTACCTGCTGCGGCGTTCGGGCAAGCTGATTACGGCGCGTATTGAAGCGCTATTCACCCAGGAAGATGTCAGTTTCGTGCAATGGGTGATTTTGATGAATTTGCGCGACGGCTTGTGCGTTACCGCTGCTGAATTATGCCAGCGGCTTTGCCATGATAGCGGGGCGCTCACCCGCATAATTGACCAGATGGAAAAGCGCGGCCTGATTCGCCGCCAAAGGAGCACTAAAGATAGGCGCAGAGTGGTGCTTGAACTCACCGGCGAGGGCCGTAAAGTAACGGAATCTTTCTTGCCGCGCGTGATGGGGTTATATAACGGCCTGCTTTCCAATTTCACCCGTGAAGAAGCCGACACCCTGATTAACCTGCTGACACGGCTTATTATCAATCTTTCCGAGCCGGATACGGAGGATTAAACCATGTGGATTGTTCGGATTGCGCTAAGCCGCCCTTATACTTTTATCGTAATGGCCCTGCTTCTGCTCATCCTCGGGCCGCTGGCGATTCTTCGCACGCCAACCGATATTTTCCCCAATATTGGTATTCCGGTGGTGAGCGTTTTATGGAGTTTTGCCGGTATGCCGCCGGACGAACTAAGCGCGCGCCTTACTGCCAATTTCGAGCGCGCGGTTTCCACCACTGTGAATGATATCGAGCATATCGAATCGCAATCATTTACGGGAGTCTCCGTCACCAAGCTATTCTTTCAGCCCAATGTGAATATAGACATGGCGGTTGCGCAGGTGACGGCGGTTTCTCAGACTCTGCTGCGCACCATGCCGCCCGGCACCAATCCACCGCAAATCCTGAGTTATAACGCCTCCACCGTTCCCGTAATTCAGATCGCTCTTTCCAGCGCCAAGCTTTCCGAGCAGGAGTTGAATGATTTCGGGAATAATTTTATTCGTACTCAGCTTGCCACTGTCCAGGGCACGGCCCTGCCTTATCCTTATGGCGGGAAATCACGCCAGATTCAGGTGGATCTGGACCAGCATGCCATGCAGGCACATGGAGTTTCGGCGCAGGATGTAAATTCCGCCATTGGCGCGCAAAACCTAATTTTACCGGCGGGCACCGAGAAAATCGGCCCTTATGAATATACCGTAAAGCTAAATGCCAGTCCCGCAGTGGCCGATCAGTTGAATGATTTACCGGTAAAGGCGGCCGGCGGCACGGTGATATATGTGCGCGATGTGGCGCATGTGCGCGATGGATTCGCGCCGCAAACCAATATAGTGCGCGTTGACGGCACCCGCGCCGTGCTAATGTCCATCCAAAAAACCGGCACCGCTTCGACTCTGGATATTATCGCTAAAGTTAAAGCATTGATGCCGAAAATCCGCGATAGTATGCCGGAATCCTTGAATCTAAATATGCTGAGCGACCAATCGCTATCTGTGAAGGCGGCCATAAGCGGCGTTATCCGCGAGGGCATAATCGCCGCGGCTCTTACCGGATTAATGATTCTACTGTTTCTCGGCAGCTGGCGCTCGACGCTGATTATTGCCGTTTCCATACCGCTTTCGGTGCTGGCTTCGCTTCTCACTTTATCGATGCTTGGGGAGACGATTAATATTATGACGCTTGGTGGCTTAGCGCTGGCAGTTGGCATATTGGTGGATGATGCCACGGTGGCGGTGGAAAATATTAACTGGCACCTGGAGCATGGCAAGGAAGTGGAGCCGGCTATTCTTGACGGCGCGCAGCAAATAGCGGTGCCGGCACTGGTTTCGACACTGTGCATCTGCATTGTTTTCGTGCCGATGTTTTTCCTCTCCGGCGTTGCGAGATTTCTGTTTGTGCCATTGGCGGAAGCAGTAGTATTCGCCATGCTCGCATCTTATATTCTATCGCGCACATTGGTGCCGACGCTGGCGAAATATTTGCTGCATTCTCATGATAGAGCCCCTCGCCCTAGCCCTCTCCCACAAGGGGAGAGGGGACTTCATATATTGGCACGTTTCCAGCATGGATTTGAACGCGGGTTCGAACGTTTTCGTAAGCGCTATCATATAATGCTGCGCAGGGCGCTGGAGCATCGCGGGGCGTTTCTGGCCGTGTTTTTGGGGTTTTTGCTATTGTCAATTGGCGTGCTCGGGCCTTGGCTCGGCTCAGATTTTTTCCCGGCCGTCGATAGCGGCCAAATCAAGCTGCATTTGCGCGCTCATTCCGGCCTCCGCGTTGAGGAAACCGCCAAGCTTTGCGATGAAGTGGATGGCGTTATCCGCCGCGTTATTCCTAAGGGAGAACTCGAAAGCGTAGTCGATAATATCGGAATGCCGGTGTCCGGTATTAATCTTTCCTATAGCAATTCCGCGCCTATCGGGCCATCCGATGCCGATATCCTTATTTCGCTCAAAGAGAATCATGCGCCCAGCGCAAAATATGTCCGCGAGTTGCGTAAGGAACTGAACCACACTATGCCTGGCGTGACTTTCGCGTTCCTGCCTGCCGATATTGTCAGCCAAATCCTGAATTTTGGTTTGCCGGCGCCAATCGATGTGCAGGTGATGGGGTTTAGGCGTGAGGATAACCGCGCCTATGCCAATAAATTATTCGATAAAATCCGCCAGGTGCCGGGCGTGGTGGATGCGCATATACAACAGGCGTTCGATTACCCGATGCTGCAAGTAAATGTTGACCGCAGCCGCGCCGAGGAACTCGGGATTACGCAGCATGATGTTGCAACTAACATGCTGGTGTCGCTCTCCGGCAGCTTCCAGACTTCGCCGAGTTTCTGGCTGAACCCGAAAAACGGCGTGTCCTATTCCATCGTAACCCAAACGCCGCAATATGATTTAACCTCGCTGCAGGATTTACGCAATATTCCCATCACCGGTTTAACCGGTGCGCAGCCGCAGATTCTCGGTGCACTTTCCGGAATTGAGCGCGGCACGATTTCGGCGGTTGAATCCCATTATAACGTGCAGCCGACCATCGATATCTATGCGGCAACCGAAGGGCGGGATTTGGGAGCGGTTTCCGGCGATATTAACGGCATAATTTCCGACATGTCTAAAGATGTGCCGAAAGGCTCCAGCGTCGTCGCACGCGGGCAGATGCTAACACGCGAAGCTTCTTTCTCTGGCCTTTATAGCGGGCTGGCCTTCGCTATCGTGCTGGTATATCTGCTAATCGTCGTCAATTTCCAATCCTGGACTGACCCGTTCATCATCATCACCGCCTTGCCTGCCGCGCTGGCAGGAATCGTCTGGATGCTGTTCTTAACCCACACCACGCTTTCCGTTCCGGCGCTAACCGGCGCTATCATGTGCATGGGCGTCGCCACTGCCAATAGCATCCTGGTGGTGAGTTTCGCGCGCGAGCGTATGCATGATGGCATCGACCCGTTTTCCGCTGCATTGGAAGCGGGATTTACGCGGCTTCGCCCGGTGCTGATGACGGCGCTGGCCATGATTATCGGCATGGTGCCGATGGCCCTTGGCCTTGGCGAAGGCGGTGAACAGAATGCGCCTCTCGGCCGCGCCGTTATCGGCGGGTTATTATTTGCAACTATCGCCACATTATTTTTCGTGCCCGCCGTATTCAGCCTGATTCACAGCCGCCGGCAAGCCAAAAAACAAGGAGAAAATCATGTACGCCTCTAAGCCGCCAAGCCGCATTGGGCTGTTTATAATTTTCGGGCTAGTGGCGCTGGTGGCTTGCATCGGTATTGCCATGCGCCTTCATGCGGCTAGCAAGCTCCGCCAGGAAGCCAAGGATAACGGTGTGGTTGCGGTTGCCGTTATCAAGGCGGCTGGCGGGCCCCAAACTGAGGAAATCGTGCTGCCCGGCGATGTCCAGGCCTGGCATGAAGCGACTATCTATGCGCGCACTAACGGATATGTGAAACAATGGTATAAGGGAATGGGCACGCGGGTGCATAAAGGCGAGCTGCTGGCGGAAATCGAAACGCCCGAAGTGGATGCCGAGCTTCGGCAGGCCGAAGCCGACCTGAAAACCGCTGAAGCCAATAACCAATTGGCGCAAATCACGGCTAAACGCTGGAAGGATTTGCTGAAAACCGATTCGGTATCGAAGCAGGAAACCGATGAAAAAATCGGCGATGCCGCGGCAAAATCGGCGGCGCTGGCTTCTGCTAAGGCTAACCGCGATCATTTATATCAGCTGGAATCCTTCAAACGCGTGGTTGCCCCGTTCGACGGCATCATAACCTCGCGCACGCTGGATATCGGCATGCTGGTTAATGACGGCTCCTTCGGGCAATTCCAGGCCTTGTTTCATATAGCGCAGGCTGAGCATTTACGCATTTATGTAAAGGTGCCGGAGAATTATGCCGCCGCTATAACCCCGGATGTAATAGCCGAATTGCATTTCACTGAGCATCCCGGCAAAATCTACATGGCGTGGCTGCTGAAAACCGCCGACGCGATTGAGCCGGTTAGCCGGACATTTTTGGTGGAATTCGAAACGGATAGCCCAAACGGCGAATTATTGTCAGGCGGCTATGCCGAAGTGCATATAAAATTGCCGACGGCAAGCAGTAACGTACGCCTGCCGGTTAATACCTTGATTTTTCGCGCCGATGGATTGCAGGTGGCGACGGTGGATGCGAATAATCGCGCCGTGCTAAAATCGGTAACGATGGGGCGCGATTTCGGCAATGAAGTGGAAATAAGCGCGGGACTCACGCCAAATGAGCCGGTGATTATCAACCCGCCGGATTCTCTCGCTACCGGCCAGCAAGTGCGCATTATCGCTCCGGAAAATAAGGAGAATAAGGAGAATAAAAAACCATGACGGGAAACCGCATAGCGTTCGCAGCTTTTGCAATGCTCGCCGCCTGTTCGCTTGCGCCGGAATATCAGCGCCCGGAAATTGCAGTTCCGGAAAATTATAAGGAAGCGGGAAATTGGCTGCCTGCCAGGCCGGAAACCGCCGAAGCCAATCGCGGTCCATGGTGGCAGGAATATAAGGATGCGGATTTGAATGCGCTGGAAGATAAGGTGAGCACTGCGAACCAGGATTTAAAAGCGGCATTGGCGCGTTATGAACAAGCGCGCGCGGCCGCTGCTGTTGCCCGTGCCGGATATTTCCCAACCATTACCGCCGATGCCAATGCCGGCCGCCAGCGCCTATCGCATAATGCCGTGAATGTAAGCGCGACACCGCTATATAATGATTTCCTGATGGCTGCGGATTTATCCTATGAAATAGATATCTGGGGGCGCGTGCGCAATATGGTGGCAGCTGGAGAAAACAGGGCGGCGGCCAGCAAAGCCGATTTAGCGGCGATGGATTTAAGCCTGCATGCCGAGCTGGCCATGGATTATTTTGCCCTGCGCGGCCAGGATGCGACGCAGATTATCGCAGATGAAACAGTAGCCGATTACCAGAAAGCGCTGGAGCTTACCAAGGCACGGCATAAAGGCGGCGCGGCCGCGGAAGCCGATGTGGACCAAGCGGAAACGCAGCTGGAAAACGCCAAGACTCTCGCCGCCGATACCTGGCTGAAACGCGCGCAACTCGAACATGCGATTGCCGTGCTGGTTGGTGAAGCGCCGTCTAATTTTTCCCTTCCGCCTAAAAAAGCCGATATTGCCCTGGCGCCAATCATTCCAGGCATTCCTTCAAAATTACTGGAGCAACGGCCGGATATTGCTGCCGCCGAGCTCCGTGTGCAGGCCGCCAATGCCGATATCGGGGTGGCACGCGCGGCATATTTCCCGGATTTCAGCCTGGATGCGGCAGTGGGACTAGAAAGCGCGATGGCTTCCAAATTATTGCAAGCGCCAAGCCTATTCTGGTCAATCGGGCCTTCCGCCACGCTCACGCTATTGGATGGCGGCAAAATCGCCGCTCTCTCAGCCGAAGCGCATGCTGCCTATGATGAATCGGTGGCTAATTACCGGCAAACGGTGTTAACGGCATTCCAGCAAGTGGAGGATAGTCTTGTAGCGCTTCGTCAGCTCACCGAGGAAAATAATACGCAGAGCGCGGCAGCGGCAGCGGCCGAGCGCGCTCTTGCCCAAGCGAGAAACCGTTATAGTGGCGGCATCGCCACTTATATTGATGTCGTGGTGGCAGAAAACACTGCCCTGCAAGCCGAACTCGGGAAAGTGGATATCAGCACCCGCCGTTTAACCGCCAGCGTTCTACTGGTAAAAGCCATTGGAGGCGGTTGGCGGAAGGGGAGTCCGTCTAAGTAGGTTTTGCCACTGTTCGCGATATTTCGCAAGTGATTTAATTTTTCCTTGATTTCCAATAGATAACGGCTATTCTTTAATCGCGGATGTTCGCCGATGATTGCTCCAATCCGGCTTTCATTTGTAAGTCTATTTGTAAGTCGGAAGTTGGGCGGAAGGATATTAAGGCATGGCAAAGCAACTCGGGAAGTTATCGGCTCTGACAGTAACCAAGCTCAAAAAGAAAGGCTGGTATCCCGATGGTGG
>Ga0206823_1057_pt1 | contig 31892 bp, 24 predicted proteins | sample Alteio_BWOrgCont_81_FD_152868 | JGI IMG/M metagenome (GOLD analysis project Ga0206823, IMG submission 152868) | Enriched cells from forest soil in Barre Woods Harvard Forest LTER site, Petersham, Massachusetts, United States -... | ecosystem: Environmental > Terrestrial > Soil > Temperate forest >...
CCCCACCCAGTGCCGTGCGCCAATCTCTGATGCGCCAGCACCTCCCAGCGATTGCGATCGGGTTGGTTGCTCTAACTCTGATATCTCTGGTTATAGGCCTGCGCGTGAGCCCCGACCCAGATGTGCGGCAGATGGGCGGGACCCTAGCCATTGCGCTGATGTTCATGGCAGCCATGGGGCTGTTGTATCTGCTGACGTTCAGTCAATTCTTCAGGAATCTGCGGCAGTGGGTTGAAGACAGCCGCTGGTGCATACTCGAGCCCATGATCAACAAGAGCATCGTCCCTCTAACCTTGTAGTCTTGCCGCAGGCGGTCGAGTAGCGAGTAGCAAGTTAGGTTAACTATTGAATTTGATAGTTATATGGCATACAATGGCGCCATGCAAATATTAAGAAATGTATTATTTGGACTGTTGTGTTGCCTGCCGTTATTGGTGGCAGATGTGCGTAACCAGGCGTATGTGCCCGTTAACATCTACACATTCAACGAGCTGTGGGTAGTTGACACTCAAGAAGATAAAGTTATTTCTAATATCTCCATTCCGGGCCAAGCGCTCAATTTTGAGCAGCTGGCCTTAAGTCCAGATCGCACGAGGGGCTATCTCCTTGAGGCGGGTAATGGCAAAGATAAGATCCATGTGATTGACCTGGAGACGAGGAGCTACATCACGCAGATCCCCTTAGAGGGCTGGAGCAACCCAATCGACCTGCAAGTCACACCCGATGGAAAAAAGCTCTATCTGGTCAGCAGTGGAAATGGTGGCTTAATACGCATGGGAGGTCGTGTTGAGGTGATTGATGTGGCCTCTAACCGGATTGTGAAGACGGTATCACCAAAACAGTCAGATGACACCTATAATCTCAGAAGGATTGCCATCACGCCGGACGGGTCCAAGGTCTATGTGGTTGAATCGTCCAACGATCAGAACAAACAGTGCTGGATCTATGTCATCGACACCGCCTCAGATGAGGTGACAGCAACCATTGGCCTTAAGGGGGGCGCCAGCTCCATTGCCATGACACCAGATGGAGCTGAGCTGTACGCTGTGAATAAGGAATCCCGCAGCGTCAGTGTGGTGGATGTGCGAACCGATCGGCTGATTGCAAAAATCGGCGTTGGGGTCTCACCTGGTCATGTAGCAGTCAGCCCTGATGGAGCTCTGGCTTACGTGTCCAATGAGTTGAGCCACAATGTGAGTGTCATTGACACTGTAGGTCACCGGGTCATCGCCACAATTCCCGTACTGGCCCGACCGATAAAAGCCTCCGTTCACCCTGATGGCACCCGAGTGTATGTGGCGAGTCACGAGGGCGGGCTAGGCGGGGTCTCCGTGATTTCAACGCAGACACATGAGGTGGTGGCTCAGTGCATTGTTGGCAGTAAGATCGTCGATTTGGCACTCACTCCGGATGGCACCAAGGTGTATGTGGTCCACGGCTACTATCTCGGTTGGCCCTATCACGCGGTCGAGGTGATCTCAACAGCCACTGACACCAGCACGGCAGGGCTACGCATCCTCTTTCCCGAACGCATCTACACCTAAACCTAACTTGCTAGTCGGGTTGACCTAACAGCCGCCGCCCCGGCGTCGGCGGCGCCTCCGGCGCCATGGAATGGGCTCCGCCCATAATTGATGCCACCGCTCGCCGCCCCACAACATTGCCTTCCTAACCGTGGGCTTCGCTGACGCTCGCCGGCACCGCAGGGCTGCCCCAGGAAGTCGGTCGGCCGAGCCACATTGCCGTCGACGCCGTTCCAGCGAAGAGCCGCTGCTCGGCCGAAGGTTTGGCATCCCGCTCTTTGCGGCCTGCGCCGTCGCTCTACGGGTCGGTCGCAGGCCGCAAATATCGGGCGCCAAATCGCCCTCACAGCGGCTCTTCGCCTGCACCTGCATCGCCATCGGGCCGTCCTCCCTCGCGTTTCGCTGCAGTCGGGCCGGTGGAACCGGGCCCTGCGTGTGGGATTCGAGTCGCCGTGGAGCCACAGGCTGCCTGCGGCGGGCATCTGCCGCACTCCGCTCCTCGCGAATGGGGAACCGGCGCGCCATTCGCTCGTCGCGGGCTACGTCATCTGCTCCGCCTCGTCGACGCCTGTGGCTCCACGGCGACTCGAATCCCACACTTCCTTTGCTCACCGCGTTCCTGAGGCGCCCCCGGTGCATCGTGGGGGCTGTCGCCCCCAGACGTCTGCTGCGCAGACTGGGGCGATGGAGTTGCCATTCTGTGCGGAGCCTCGCCCCGGTTCGGCGCAGCCGAATCATTGGGGGCGACAGCCCCCACCGCGCGCGAGGAGGCGCCCCATGAATGTAATACGCCAAGGAGGGCCCTGTTGTGAAACAGGCCCGACTGCCAGCGGATTGCAAGGGAGGCCACTGGATGATGGCGGATTTTGAGGAGATTTCCGCTGGAGGGCGATTTGGCGCCTCAGATTCGAGGCCTGCGACCGACCCGTAGAGCGACGGCGCAGGCCGAGAAGATGAGGATGCCAAACCTCGGCCGAGCAGCGGAAATCTCCTCAAAATCCTCCGTCGGCAATCCACGCGGCCGACCGGTTCGTGGGGATGCCCTCGAGCGCCGGCAAGCGAAGCGCAGCCCACGGTTAGGTAGGCAATGTTGTAACTGGATGGTGTGAGCGTCAACTATGGGCGGAGCCCATTCAGTTGCGCCGGAGGCGCCCCGCCCGCAGGGCGGCTCTCCTTTGTCGTGATCGCAAGTTCCGTTATGCGTTATTTGGAGTAACGCCCCAGATATCTTTTGCGTATTCGGCGATGGCGCGATCGCTGGAGAATTTGCCCATGTGGGCCACGTTGGCAATCGACATGCGGGTCCAGCGCTCCGGGTCTGCGTAGGCGCGCGCCACCTCCGATTGCGTCTTGATGTAGTCGTCGTAGTCGGCCAGCAGCTGGTAGTGGTCGCCGCCGGCAAGGAGGGTGTCGACGATGGGGTGGAACAGGTCGGTGTGGTCGTGGGAGAAGGCGCCGTCGCGAATCATGTCGAGGCAGCGGCGCAGCGGCTCGTTGCGCTGGTAGATCTCCTGCGGGTTGTACCCCTGGGCCCGCAGCTTGTCCACCTCTTGGGCCTTGCGACCCCAGAGGAAGATGCTGTCAGCCCCGATCTCCTCAGCCATCTCGATATTGGCCCCGTCCCAGGTGCCGATCGTGAGGGCGCCATTGAGGGCAAACTTCATATTGCCCGTGCCCGACGCCTCCGTGCCTGCTGTTGAGATCTGCTCCGAGAGGTCGGCGGCGGGGATGATCTTTTCGGCCAGCGAGACGCCGTAGTTGGCTAGGAAACAGACTTTGAGTCGGTCACCGACTGCCGGGTCGTTGTTCACCACGTGGGCGACGGAGTTGATGAGCTTGATGATCAGCTTGGCCATGAAGTAGCCAGGAGCGGCTTTTCCAGCAAAGATGACTGTGCGGGGCACCACCTGGTCTCCATGACCATCTCGGATCTGGTTGTAGAGGGTGATGACGTGGAGAACGTTGAGCAGCTGCCGCTTGTACTCGTGCAGCCGCTTCACCTGGCAGTCAAACATCGAGTTCAGGTTCAGCTCGATACCCATCTCCTGGCGAACCAGGGCCGCCAGCCGCTTCTTGTTCTCGTGCTTGACGTGGGCCCACTGCGTCCGGAAATCGGCCTGGTTGGCGTAGGGGAGTAGCTGCTTGAGCTGGTCCAGGTGCGTGGCCCAGGTGCCGCCAATGGTCTGCGTGATGAGGTCGGAGAGCAGCGGATTGGCCAGCAGGAGCCAGCGCCTTGGGGTGACGCCGTTGGTCTTGTTGTTGAACCGGTCTGGGTAGAGCTCGGCAAATTCGCGGAAGACCGACTCACGCAGGATATCGCTGTGGAGCTGCGACACTCCATTGACCGAGTGGCTGCCCACGATGGCCAGGTGGGCCATGTTGACCCGCTTGTCATCACCCTCTTCAATGATCGACATCCGGCGCAGCCGGTCGGCATCGCCGGGGTAGCGAATCGACACCTCGTCCAGGAACCGCCGGTTAATTTCGAAGATGATCTGCAGGTGGCGCGGTAGCACCATGCCCAGAAGCCCCACCGACCAGCGCTCCAGCGCCTCGGGCATCACCGTGTGGTTGGTGTAGGCAAAGGTGCGTAGTGTAATGCCCCACGCCTCATCCCAGTTCATGGCCTCCTGATCCACCAGCAGACGCATCAGCTCCGGAATGGCCAGCGCTGGATGGGTGTCGTTGAGCTGGATGGCCACCTTATCGGGGAACTGGGTGTACCCCTTGTGGTCCTTCCGGTAGCGCCGCACGATGTCGCTGAGGCTGGCGGCCACCATGAAGTACTCCTGCTTGAGGCGCAGCTCACGCCCCTGACGGGAACTATCGGCTGGATAGAGAACGCGGGAGATATTTTCCGAGACGTTTTTTTCGGCGACCGCGCGGATGTAGTCGCCGTGGTTGAAATAGGTGAGATCGAATCCGCGAGAGCTCTTGGCAGTCCAGAGGCGCAGTGTGTTCACGGTGTTGTTGCCGTAGCCGGGAATCGGCGTGTCATAGGCCATCGCCATCACCTCTTCGGCGTCGACCCACTCGGCCTTGAAGTGCTCCTTGGCGTCCACGTACTGATGCACGCGCCCATAGAATCGAACCGGGAACAGGTACTCCGAGCGGCCAATCTCCCAGACGTTGCCGTAACGGAGCCAGCTGTCCGGCTTCTCCACCTGGTAGCCGTGGTCAATGCGCTGCGTGAAGATGCCGTACTCGTACCGGATGCCATAGCCGTAGCCGGCAATGCCCAGGGTCGCCATGGAGTCCAGATAGCAGGCGGCGAGCCGTCCAAGGCCGCCGTTACCGAGGCCGGCATCCCACTCCAGCTCCTCCAGCTCATCCAGATTGAGCCCGAGTGCCGAGAGGGCGTGGCTGAACGTGGAGCGCAGCCCCAGGTTGATGAGGCTGTTGCCGAGGGCGCGCCCCAGAAGAAATTCAAGAGATAAGTAGTAGACCCGTTTGCGATCCTCACGGTAGTAGCGGTCCTGCGTCTCAATCCAGCGGTCAATAAGCCGGATCTTCACCGTCTCGGCCAGCGCCTCGTAGTAGTCGCGGGGAGTTGCCGTGTGCTCGTCCTTGGCCTGAACATACCGCACATGGTTCACAAAGGACTTTTCTATTGACTGAACGTCATTTTTTGGGGGGTCAACCAGCTCGTAAATCCGTTTCTGGGCCTCTTCCCGAGTATCCATTGTCATATCAAGTCCTCCATTTGGGACCATAGTGGCCCACACCGTTTTGTTGTAGGGAAATGTTGGGTCGGCCATCATTGTTGATCTGATTGTGAAGAGTCGATTTTTCCCACATGATACGAAGGCCGTGGTGGCGCAGCTGGGCTCTGAGCCGCTGCGCGCGTCGCTGCGTCAGATGCTGGCGATCCGCCACTTTGAAATCCGAGGCGAGGCAGCCTATCAGCAGGGGAAGGCCGGCGGTTTTTTCCACGCCTACATCGGCCAGGAGGCCATTGCAACGGCCGCCGTCGCCGCGATGGGCCCGGATAACTGGTGGGTCACCTCCTACCGCTGCCACGGCTACGCGCTGCTACTGGGGGCCACCGCCCGTGAGTGCATGGCCGAGCTGTATGGCCGGGCGACCGGGAACGCCAAGGGGCGCGGCGGCTCCATGCACCTGTATACCGATAAGCTACTGGGCGGGATGGGCATCGTCGGCGGCCAGATTCCTGTGGGCGTGGGGGCTGGGTTCGCAATCAAATATTTTAATCAGCGTGAGAAGGTGTCGGTCTGTGTGATGGGCGATGGGGCGGTGGCCCAGGGGACCTTCCACGAGTCGCTCAATATGGCTGCGCTCTGGAACCTGCCGGTTGTCTTTGTGATTGAGAATAATCTGTGGGGGATGGGCACGGCCGTTGAACGGGCCGTGAGCGTACCCAACCTGGCCGAGACCAAGGCGCCCAGCTTTGGGATGGAGGGGTTTGTCTTTGACGGCTCCGACTTCTTCAACTGCTATGCAGGGTTTCACCACGTCCATCAGCGGGTGCTCGAGACCCAGCGACCGGTGCTGGTCGAGTGTCTGGCGGAGCGGTTCCGCGGCCACTCCATCTCCGACCCGGCCACCTACCGCTCCAAAGAGCACCTGCAGCGGCTGGAGGCGCGCGATCCGATCTTCCTGTTCAAGGATCAGCTCATCGCCGAGGGGCTACTGACTCAGAGTGAGTTTGAGGCGATGGACAAGGAGGAGCGGGAGCGGGTGCTGGATGCGATGCGCTTTGCCGACGAGAGTCCTTGGCCCGATCCGGCAACGCTGGAGCAGGGGGTCTACGCGCCGTGAGCAACGCAACGACACAGCGCATCTCGGTGAGGGATGCCATTCGGCAGGCGCTGGATGAGGAGATGGCGCGCGATGAGCGGGTCTTTGTGATCGGCGAAGAGGTGGCCGAGTACCAGGGCGCCTATAAGGTGACCAAGGGGCTGCTGCAGAAGTACGGGGCGCAGCGCGTCGTCGACACCCCCATCTCCGAGGGCAGCTTTACGGGGCTGGCCATTGGAGCCGCGATGACGGGGCTGCGGCCAGTGGTCGAGTTCATGAGCTGGAACTTCTCCTTCGTGGCCGCCGACCAGATCATCTCCAACGCGGCCAAGACCTACTACATGACCGGTGGGCGCTACCCGGTGCCGATTGTTCTGCGCGGCCCCAATGGTGCAGCCGCTCAGGTCTCCTGCCAGCACTCCCACTGCGTTGAGGCGCTCTACGCCAACCTGCCGGGGCTGATTGTCATTGCCCCCTCCAACAGCTACGACTCCAAGGGGCTGCTCAAGAGCGCCATTCGCAACAACAACCCGGTGCTCTTCCTCGAAAACGAGATGCTCTATGGCGACGAGATGGAGATCCCGGTCGAGGAGTATCTGGTGCCCATCGGCAAGGCGCAGATTATTCGCCCAGGTGCCCATGTCACACTGGTGGCCCACAGCCGCATGGTGAAAGCCTGCATTGAAGTAGCGGCCCAATGCGCCCGCCAGGGCATCGATGTGGAGCTGATCGACCTACGCACCATCAAGCCGCTCGACCTGCCCACACTCATCGCCTCAGTGCAGAAAACGCACTGCTGCGTGCTGGTCGAAGAGGGCCACTACTTTGCAGGCATCAGCGCCGAGATCGCCTGCGCGCTGCAGCAAGCCTGCTTTGACTACCTGGACCATCCTATAGAGCGCGTGTGCCAGAGGGAGACGCCGATGCCCTACTCGAGGGTGTTGGAGGCGGAAACAATTCCGACGGTTGGTAGGATTCTGGACGCCGTTGAGCGCGCCGTGAGGAGAAGCTAATGCCCTGGACCCTAACTTTGCCCAAACTATCCCCCACGATGGAGGAGGGGACGCTCGTCAAGTGGCACTGCCAGGTCGGCAGCCACGTCAAGCCGGGTGACGTGCTGATGGAGGTGGCCACAGACAAAGCGGTCGTGGAGCACAAGGCGCTGGATCCAGGCTGGATGCGGCAGCAGCTGATCCAGGAGGGGCAGACCGCGCGGGTGAATCAGCCGATTGCGATTTTCACTGAAGAAAAGGATGAGAGTCTGGAAGGATACAAGCCGGAGGGTCTCATGGCAGAAGAGCAAGCGGTGGCAGCGCCTGTCGAGGCAGCCCGCAACGGGCGGCCCACAGCAGCGCCCGCATCGGTCACTCAGCCCACGTTTGCACCGGAACCGCCGCTGGCTCAACCGTCCCGTACTCAGCCCGGCCGGAATGGCCCGTCCGTCGAAGGGCGGGTGCCCGCCTCGCCGCTGGCCCGTCGACTTGCCAAGGAGCGCAACCTCGACCTGAGCGCGGTGGCCGGATCGGGGCCCCAGGGTCGTATCGTCGAACGCGATGTGGATAGAGCCCAGCCATCTGGCCTGGTGGCGTTTGGACACAGCGAGGTGCCTACGGAGGCTCCCGGGGCGTACGAGGAGGTGCCGCTCACCCCCATGCGGCGGGCGATTGCCAAACGGCTCCAGGAGGCCAAGAGCTGGATTCCCCACTTCTACGTGACGCAGATCATCGACGCCTCGCCCCTGGTGGCCCTGCGTGAGCAGCTGGCCGCTCAGGAGGTGAAGATCACCTTCAACGACTGCATCGTGCGCGCCTGCGCCCTCTGCCTGCGCCGCCACCCTGAGGTGAACAGCGGCTTCAACGCGGCGACCGAGTCACTCATCCGCTTCAAGACCATCGATATTGCCATAGCGGTCAGCGTGGACGGGGGATTAATTACTCCGATCATCCGCTACGCCGACTTCAAGAACGTGGGGCAGCTCTCCCTCGAGGTCAAGGAGCTGGCCGCCCGTGCGCGCGTCAGCAAGCTGGCTCCCGAGGAGTACCTGGGCGGCTCCTTCACCATCTCGAACCTGGGCATGTACGGCATCGAGCAGTTCCAGGCCATTCTCAACCCTCCCCAGGCCGCGATCCTGGCGGTGGGCGCCATCCAGGAGGTGCCGGTGGTCAAAAACGGCGCCATCGTCCCTGGCCGCACCCTCCACCTGACCCTCTCCTGCGACCACCGTGCCATCGACGGCGCCCTGGCGGCCCAGTTCCTCGCCTCCCTCAAGCAGCTCCTCGAGCAGCCCGCGGCCCTCCTTCTGTAAACATTTAATTTTAACTCATCCCTCCTCTCTGCTATAACTAGAGGGAGAGGGGTGGTCGATGGCCGGCGCAACATCTGGAGCTCCACCGTCCGGGATGGGACCCCCAGGCGTTGACCATATTCCGATTGCGTACTTAGCGCCGGGAGCATCGCCGCTGGCAGAGCTCCATCGGGTGACGGTCCTCACTCTTCCACCCATCCCAACAAATCTTAGTGAGCCAGTTCGACCACCGCCGGCCTGGATGACGGGTGCTCTTCCTGCTATAGCTCCTCCCCCCCCACCAGCCACCGCAGCCCCCTCAGTACCGATCGCCGGCGCGCCTGCTGCGCCACCAGCTGTGGAGCCAGCGCCAATTCCACCACTCCCGCCGGGGCTTCGTGACGTAGTTCGACAACCGCCGGACTGGATGAGGGATACCCAACCGGGCTCTATTATTAAATCGCGTGGTCGCCCTACTCCAAGCGCCCCCGCTCCAGCAGCGCCCATCCCCACAGTCACCGCTCCTCCACCACCCGGGCAGGCTGCCGCGGCACCGCCTTCGCCTCCTCCGATAGGGCCCCCCCCACCTGCTCCAAGCGTTCCCGCTCCAGCAGTTCCCGCTGCCCCAGTTGCCGTTCCTCTACCACCCAGACCGGCCGCCGCAGCAGCGCCTTCGCCCTCTCTTGCCACGGCTCCTTCCGCTGTCGCTCGGCTTTCACCAGCCGCCGCCGGAGCCCCCTCGGCAGCGATCGCTGGCCCACAACCGAGCCCCGCACCTGCCGGCTACGTCGATGACTGGGGTCGACCGATCAGAGGGGCGGGTAAACCGATCACAGGCGACAAGAATTATGTTGTTTCGGCATCCGGTCATATGTACGTGCGTAATCCCTTCGGGGGCTTTGATGTCTGTGTACGGAATCAAAAGGGGACATTCGACCTATTTGCTGAGAGGTTAGATGGGAGCGTGCAGATTGAGCGAGATTTATCTGAGCAAGAGGTAACGGATCTTCTAGGAGAGATGTTCCCGAAAGCGCTCGCTGTTTCAAAAACAGTCCCTCTGCCATTAGACAGAGGGCCCTCGGCCGTAATCCCTGGTCCACCCCCTGCGCCGGTGGCGCCGGTCACGACTGGCCCACAACCGATGAGGGTCTTCGACCTCAGTATCGATGACTGGGGCAAGCCAATTAGACCGTTAAGTCCAGAGGCAGCGGCACGCGCTGCAGGGGAGCCATGGGTTGTGCGGCCGTCGGGCCATATGTATCTGGCCAATAGGTCTGGGGGCTTTGACGTTTGCGTACGGCATCAAGATGGCACACTTGACGTCTGGTCCCAACGGACCGATGGAGGCTATACCCTAGAGGGGAATCAACCCGTAGAATGGGTAGCAGATGCCTACCCATCCGGGACGTTCAAGGCTGCGCTCTCTGCATCATTCCTTCAGCAACCCCCTTCTGCATCAGAAAAGGCTGCTTTAGAGCGGCCCCCCTCCGTTGTGACAGTCCCCTCTGGAGCCCCTTTGGCCGGGCCAGGTGCAGCTGCTCGACCTAGCCATGCTCTGGGTAGCGATAACTGGGGCCGGCCAATTATTCCATTCTTCGCATCTCAACGAGACACGGCGAGTGCTGAAGGCCGAGGACTATCATCTGTGGCCCCCCGCTCAGGTCACATGTATCTGGCTAATAAGAGTGGGAGCTATGACGTCTGTGTGCGGAATTCGGACGGGACGTTTGACCTGTTTCGTCGCGGATTGAGTGGAGCGTACACGAGGTTGTCGAACCAGTCCTTCGCATCTGTAGCAGCCCGTTTTGCAGATAGTGGGTTTAAAGAGGCGTTTGATCAATCAGTCGCCCTGGTTCCCTTTGATGCATCAGAACAGGCTGCTGCGGCGGCTAGAAGCCCCGTACCGCGATTGGAGCAGGGGTTAGTCGCCCCGTCGACTCCAATCAGCCGGCGCCAACAGCTGGGCCTGGGAGCAGTACTTACGGGGGGCCTGGTCGTTTTTGCGGCTCTGGTCCACATCTTGGCGACTGAGACAGTCTCTCAGTTGGCTCAGGTGCTCGGAGGAGTTGGCTTGGGCGTCGCTGCTTCTGGCATGGCGCTTATGTGGGTTGGGAAGACCCCTCAGGCGGTTCAGGAAGAGTGGAACCAGGCGAGGGACGGCGTCTTGAAGGAGGTGGTACGGTTGCGGGAGGCTGCTCGCAAGGAGATAGCGCCGGCCGTTCGAGCGGTGGAGCCTGGGCGAGAGCATGTGCTCCTGACTCAGCTACAGACTGCGCCTACCGCTGAGAACTTGGCTGCTGCGCGTGGCGAATGGCCCGGTGTAAGGGGTCTGCAATTTGGCCGAGGTAAGGTGATGGATGCCGCTGAGAAGTTCCTCGCCTTTGACACATTGGCACAAGAGATAGGCAATCTTAGGCCGTCACTGGAACCCATTCCTCCCGCACCGAGTCGAGCGAGCGGGATTTTGACGGTCGGGGCAGGCCTTGCGGTATTTCTGGCCTCACTAGGTCTGCTGTTGAAGCCATTTCTGGCACAATTAGGGTGGGAGCCTAGCGGGCTGCCTGATCTGATGAACATGAATCTACCCGCAGGGTTTGGCGAAGGAGCGACTGCCTTAGCCGGCTTGGGACTCGGGGGTGGAACCGCCCTAGGGATTGTCGGGAACCGGCGGATCGCTACGCGCGACCGGCTACAGCCGCAAATTCAGGCCGCACGCGACTCCGCTGAGGAGGCAATCGCGGCACTCGTTCAGACCACCCATGACAAGTATCCCGCAGCTCGACCGTTATTGGATGAGAATATTGAACAGGCTCTATTTAACATATGATTTTTAATTTTAACTCATCGCTGTTTAGGGAGAGGGGTGATCGATGGCGGTAGGCGTATCACCGAGTGGGGCGGGGGGAATCCCGGTAGCGGGTGCAGCAGTTGGAGAACCGGTTGTCTCAGCTACAGACCTGGCCGCGACCCACACGCTGACCGTTTTGTCTGGTACGGTGCCTCCAGGGATAGCCGCTGAATTCGCGGCAGCCGTTGCTTCGGCCGGGCAAGTCATGGAGTCGGCCACAGGAGCGGCGGCCCGTCCGCCAGCTGCTCCTGGGGGTCTGGTGGACGTCGCAGTGCCACCGCCGACCGAGAGCACTCACGCAGCTGGCTCAGCAGAGCCACTACCCACGCCCTTACCGGGTGGACAACCGGCAGGGGTCCAGCCTCCAGGTATTCTGCCCTCAGCACTTCCAGCGCCAACTCCGGCCACTGGAGCTGTCATAGCAGGCGCCGGTGCATCAGCCCCTTCAGAATCTGCACCGTCCGCGGTCAGCCCGACACCTCCACAGCCAACAGCTGCCGCATCAGCCCCTTCAGAATCTGCACCGCCCGCGGTCAGCCCGGCCTCTCCACGGGCAACGGCTGCCGCAGCAGCCCTTTCAGAATCTGCACCGCCTGCGGCCAGCCCGACACCTCCACAGCCGCCAACAGCAGCCGCAGCAGCCCCTTCAGAATCTGCACCGTCCGCGGTCAGCCCGACACCTCCACAGCCGCCAACAGCAGCCGCAGCAGCCCCTTCAGAGTCTGCACCGCCTGCGGTCAGACCGGCCCCTCTACGGCTAACGGATGCTGCTGCGGCCGCGTCAGACGCCTCGCTGCAGTTGGTGTGGGTGCGGCGGCAACCAGGTCCATCTAGAGGCGGTGGCGCGCGGCCCTCCGCTGCGGGTGGGGCGCCCCTAGCGGCGTCAGCCACTGGTGCTGTCGCACCAGGTGCCGGTGTCAAAGCTCCCGAGACGGTGAGTGAGAGGTTCTGGCGGCTGGTAGAGGCTCCGTGGCCTCTGCGTGAGAAGTTGGGGCTCGGGGCAGCGGTAGGGACCATGGCCACTCTTGCAACACTGATCGCATGCCTTGTTGTGCTTAAGACGCACTGGGCTGCTGTGAGTACGGGAGTGGCGGTTGGGGGCGTCGTGGGAGCTGGTCTACAGTGGGCCTCTCGGCCGGAGGTTGAAAGAGACGAGTGGGAGCGGGCCAGGACTGAGCATCTAGCAGAGGCCCGGGAGGGACAGGGGACGGCTCGTGCCGAGATGAGCCGCGCGGCCGAAGCAGCCGTGGGGGCGGATGTTGATGGGCTCATGGTGGCCTTAAGGGATGCGCCAACGGCCGAGAACCTTGCTGCAGCGCGCGCGGGTTTGGGCGTGCGAGCCCAGGTGCCCGCGCGGCATGATATGATGGTCGCCGTTGAAAAGTATCTAGCCTTCGAGCAGCTGGGCAAGGACCTTGAGGGGCTGGTGCGACCACCAGATCTTGACCGCCTCTCTCCGCCACCCAGCAAATCCGGAACCGCTCTGGTGATCGGCGGCGGTCTGTTACTGTTTTTAGCATCGGCGGGTCTGGTGCTGAGGCCCTATCTGGTGCAGGTGATTCCAGGGATGACCTGGATACCGGATTTGACGAAATTGCCTCCTGGTATGGTCAATGGAGTGACCATGGCAGTGGCAGGAGCGGGAGCAGGAATCGGCACCGCTGCACTGATCTCAGGGAAGCGTCGGGTTGATACGCGCCATCGGTGGGAGCAGAAGATTCAAGCAGTGCGGAGCGCGGTAGACGAAGCCGTGACCAAAAGGACAGACGAACTGGCGGAATTATATCCCTTAGCTCGCCTGGCGCTGACTGGCGACGAACTGACAACGATCGGTCAGGAGTTTGAAGCCGCGCGCCGCGACCCGGAGGTTGAAGCCATGCGCCAGAAGGTCAACGAGGCCATAGCCGAGGCGCGGAGAGGACAGGCTTCGGCTCCCCCGGCGGCGCCCCGCGAAGGTGGCGCACCGACCGGGTGACGGAACCGTGGCTGGGATGAGGCGATGGAGGCACTTGAGAACAGCGCCTATCGGGAGTACCCGCAGCTTGACCCTTGAACATCCAGCGGGCTCTAATTAGAATATAACGTTTAATTTTAATTCATCGCCGTTCTCTGATATAAGTAGAGGGAGAGGGGTAATAGATGGCCGGAGCTGCGACACCGATTGGGTCTGGGGGAATCCCGGCAGCGGGCGCAGACGCGCAAGCGCCTGCCGCACCTACAGGACTGGCCGACACCCACACGGTAGTCCTTGTATCGAGCGCGATCCCTCCAGGGATAGCCGAAGAAGCCCCTGCCTCCACCCCGTCCCCTCCAGCAGCTCTCGCTCCAGCTCCTGATGAAGGCCTTCCAGAGGAGCTCCGCGGAATCTGGAGTCGGGAGTCTGAAGCCGGGAATCCGCCAGTCCAGGAGCCCGTTCATGTCCCGGTCCCCGGGCTCCTTGATGAAGAGTTGCCGCCTCCAATACCGTTAGCGGTGCCTCCTCTAGTTGCAGCCGCGTCTCCAACGGCTGCCCCTCCAGCCGCTGCGGGGGCGCCAAGTCGGCCACCTGTCGTCGCAGCGGGCTCGGCAGGATCGATACCTGCGGCCGAGCCTGCTGTCAGCTCAGAACTGCCGGGAGCTGCCGCAGCGGCGGCGGATTTGCTAGATGAGGCACCAGCGGCCACGCCACCAGCACCGCGGCCTCCACGGCGGCCGACACCGCATATGAGACCTGGTGCGGTCGCTGCGCCGCTTTCGCGGTGGGCCTCCAGGAGTCTGCGCGAGCGGTTGGGCATCGTAGCCGGTGGGCTTTTGACTGTAGGCACCCTTGCAACCCTGATTACCTGTCTGGTGGTGTTCAAGACGCACTGGGCGGTTGTGGGCACCAGCGTGGCAGCTGGTGGCGTCGTGGGTGCCGCTGCTGGCTTCTGGGCCTCTCGGCCTCAGACAGCGCAACGCGCTGGCGAGGAGTGGGAGCAGGCCCGGATTCACCTCCTGGCAAAGGTCGTGGAGCTGCAGGGGGATGCTCGTGCTGAGATTAACCGAGCGGATGACGCAGCCATCGGGGCTGGTTTGGGGGGGGTCATGGACGTGGCGGGGAAGCTAACCGCTGCACGTCTGGTCGAAGCGCGCAGAGATTGGACGGTGGCACAACTTCAGGTTCCGGAGCGGCTTGCTGTGATTGTCGCAGTTGAAACGCACCTGGCCTTCGAGAAGCTGGGTCAGGATATTAATGGGCTCGTGCGACCGGCGAATATTGAGGCCCTCTATCCACCGCCCAGCACGCGCGGAACCTTCCTGATAGTCGGCGGAGGTCTGTTACTGTTTCTAGCGTCAATGGGTGTGGTGCTAAGGCCCTATCTGGTGCAGGTGATTCCAGGAATGACCTGGATACCCGACCTGACGAAGCTGCCTCCTGGGACGGTCAACGTAGCGACCGCGGCAGTGGCAGGGGTGGGAGCGGCAATCGGCACCGCCGCAGTGATCTCTGGGATCCGCCGGGTTGACACCCGCCAGCGCTGGGAGGAGAAAATCCAGGCCGTTCGCAAGAACATAGGAGACGCTGTGCTCGAGAAAGCCGCGGACGCAGTGAACGCATATCCCCATGCTGATGCTGCGATGGAGGCCAATTTCTACCCAACTCTAAGGCTCCTGACCGCGTGAGGGAGCCACGCCGGGCCCGGGCGATTTTGGGCGATAACTTTCAATTTACAAAAATGCGGTCGTCTTTATGCTCGGTCCAATTCTGATGGTCGCTTTATTGATGTTGTCTGTGCAAAATCTTAATGCGTTGGGCTGGAGTTGGCATGATCGGCTGGGATGAGGCGGGCTCCATTCGGCAGGGCGATGTGCTGCGGTCCCAGGCGTATGGGGGGCATGGGCAGGGAGAGGAGCGCGACCAGGCGACCTATCGGGGGCGACGCTGGAAGCGGGTGTCGGTCGATGACCTGGGTGTTGATGAGTGTTTGGCAGGGGCTGGTGAGGAGCAGGGTGAGCGCCAGCCCCATCAGATGCGGCCGATTAGCCACTATCTGGAGCGGCGCGCGCAGCGGGTGGTGGCGCGGCTGACGACGCCGGAGGAGCTGGCCGCCCAGTGTGTGCTGTGGGTTGTGCAGGCCGGCTGGGATGAGGGGGAGTGGCGGGCGCAGGAGAGGCTTTTTCAACAGTGGCAGCTGGCCGGCATTCTCTTGGAGGCACATGAGGTCACTCTCGAGCGCCGGCGCTATCTGACGAATCGGCTGCGGGGCCTGGCCCCCCAAGGCCTGTTTGTCATGCAGGAGTGGTGCGATCAGATTGCACCGGGGCTTTGGGATCTGGAGAATGGGCAGCTGGCAGACAGGTGGGGAGAGGCCTGGGCGGAGGCGGGGGTGGATTGCGCTCTGATCGGCCACCAGCACCCGCTATGGGGACTGATGGATCCAATGGGTCCACATGTGGGGGCGCTGGGCGCCGGCATGGCGCGTGCTGGAATGGCTCTGGGCAGGCGGGACCCGGACCTGCAGACCCTGGTGGTGGGGATTGGTCTAGGAGCCCACGCTTCGGACTGGAAGAGGATTGCATCGCGCGACACGGTGCGCTGGGCGCCGCCGCGTCTGCGGCCTCTGCGTCTGCTGGACTGTTCGGGATTGGATCTGGAGAGCATCCCCCAGATGTTTGGAGAGTTTGACGGTCTCTTGGTGCGCGAGGGGATGGAGCAGCTGGTGGCTGTGCTCGCGGCCGCTGTGCGTGACCAGCTGCTCACTGAACAGGCGCTGCTTGATCGCGCCTACCGTTTCATTCTTCTGCGCGAGTGGACTGCTCTGGTGCGTCAGCCTGAGACAGCAGCTGTGTAACCTGCTGCTCCAGCTGGGCTAGGCGGGCCTTTAGGTCGGCGACTGTGTTCAGGTGGGCTTCACGGCGGTGGTAGTCGCGCATGGGGATGGCTGGATTGCCTGCATAGACGCCCGGCTTCGAGATGGATTTGGTGGCCCCGCCGCGGGCCGCCAGGACCACGTTGCTGCCCAGCTCAATGTGGCCAACGCAGGCCGATTGACCGCCCAGCGTCACCTGGTCGCCCAGCCGCGTGGAGCCGGCAATGCCGGTCTGGGCCACCACCAGGCAGCGCTGGCCCGTGGTCACCCCGTGGGCCACCATGACCAGGTTGTCAATCTTGCTGCCAGCACCAATGCGGGTCTCGCCAAAGCGGGCCCGATCGATGGTGCTGTTTGCCCCAACCTCCACCTCATCTTCCAGGATGACACCACCTCTCTGCGCCAGCTTCTGGTGCTGGCCCAGACTGTTGGTGCTGTAGCCGTAGCCACAGCCGCCTAGAACGACCCCAGGCTGCAGGATGCACCGGTCGCCCAGGCGGCACCCCTCGCGGACGACGACGCCTGGGTGCAGAGTGCAGTCGGCGCCCACCGTCGTCTCCGCACCAATCCAGACCTGCCCGATGAGCACGGTGCGCGGTCCAATTTGGGCCCCACGGTCCACCACGCAGAGCGGGCCAATCTGGGCCGAAGGGTCCACCTGGGCCGTGGGGTGGATCACAGCGGAGGGGTGCACGCCGGTAAAGCCTGACCGGTACCGATCTGCTGGATAGAAGTGGTCTACCAGCTGCTGAAAGGCCGAAGAGGGGGAGTCGCAGACGAGCCACTGCCGATCCAGTGCCAGCGGCGCTTCAGGCGGGACCAGAATGGCACCCGCCCGAGAGCGCTGAGCTGCCTTAGCGTACCGGGGGTTGGCTAGAAACGAGACCTGATCCGGCTGAGCGCTCTCGAGATCGGCAATACCCCGGATCGGATAATCCGGGTCGCCTACCAGCCGCGCCCCCGTAAGGGCCGCGATCTTTTCGAGAGTCATCACGGCTTTTAGCTCTTCTTGGAGCTGGCCGGTGCCGCCTTGCTATCAGATTTGGCAGCTGGAGCCGCCTTAGAACTATCAGCCTTTGCAGATTCCGGCTTGGTGCTGGGCACGGGCGCTGGCACAAAGTGGGCATCCATCGAGCTGATCACCTGCTTGGTCAGATCCCATTCGGGGGCGTAGTAGAAGCAGGCCTCGTCGGCAACCACCAGTTTGAGCCCCTGATCTTTGGCAATCTGTGCACTGGTATTGCTCACCTCGTCCATGAGCCCCTGAACCATGCGCTGGTGGGCCTGGTTGAGGATCTGGTAGTACTGGTTCTGGTTCTGCATGATCTCGTTATTGAGCTCTTGGAACCGGTTGCGCATCTCCGTCTGGGCAGTCGCGGAGAGCCCCTCCATGTACTCCTGATCGGCCATCTTGGTGCCGATCTCCTGCAGCTCCTTCTGTACCTTTTCCAGCGACTCGGTCATCTGCTGGCGCATCTGGTCAAAGGTGGCCTGCTCCTGCTTGCCGGTCTTGGACTCCTCAACACACTGACGGAAGTTGACCACGCCAATGGTCGTCTGAGCCTGAGGCGCCGCTGGAGCTGCACCCGCCGGGGCCGCGGCCGCTAGTGATCCTGTTGCCATTCCGGCTGCAAGCAGCGCGGCTTTCCACTTCGTACTCATAAAACTCCTCATTAAAACCGGGCTCCTACAGAAAAGAAGAACCGTTGAATATCGCTATCATGCTGTGGGTTAATTGGCCAGCCCATTCCCACTGTCAGGGGCATGCTGGGCAGCAGATCAATCCGTGTGCCGAATCCGGCACTCACGCGGAACGCATCCACGTCCCAGCGCTTAAGGGAGACCATCCCACCGTCAACAAAGACAAAGGGCGCCAGCCAGCCGGTCCAGCGCCACTGGATCTCTTCGGAGAGGAGAATGGATGAGAGGCCGCCGAAGGGGGCGCCCGTCTTATATCTGGGTCCAATCGAGTAGCTCACGTACCCGCGCACAGTGTCTTCACCGCCCAAAAAGAGCCGTTCAGAGATAGAGACTGGCCCCTCATCCAGGTCGCGGAGCACCTCCTTCTCAGGGAAGCGCTCCAGACTGAGGTGCTCGGGGATATGTGGCAGTCCAGGTGCAAAGGGCTGGATGAAGCGGAAGTCGGCACGCCATTTCATCGTGATCTTCTGGCTCTCCCAGAGAGGGTAGTAGAGTTTATTCAGGTAGCTGAGGCCGAGGAAATGGTTGGTGCCTCCCAGACCGGCAACTTCAACCAGCGCCTCAGAACGTATCCCCTTGCTGGGATAGCTGATGGCGTTGGTCGAGTCGTAGGCCCAGGAGCCACCTACTGCAGAGATCAGGCTTGTTTTGGGCCCAATTTTTAGAATCTCATTGGCGTCATGGCCCACCTTTTTATAGCTCCAGCGGAGCCGGTAGAGGGTTCCCAGCCGCACAAAGTCGTTGTAGGGGTAGGTGGCGTGGACCAGTCCTGAGGTGTTGTCGAGCGTATAGTCGTGCGAGTACTGGCGGTTGTTGCTGTGCTCCAGGTCAAACCCAAAAATCCAGCGCGTATCGTAGAAGTAGGGCTTGGTCCACTTGAACAGATAGCTGGTCTCATTTTGACCCACGGTTAGGCGCAGCTGCGCGTACTCGCCGCCCCCACGAAGGCCCATGAGCCCCTTCTTGAAGATGGTGGGAATGCCCTTGATGTTGAAGTTGCGCTCCACCAGCTCGGCGCCGCCAAAGATCTGGTCCAGCGTGCTAAATCCGGCAAAGAGGCTCACATTGCCCGTGTTCTCTTCCTCAACCTCAATGTGCACATCGCGGTACTCGGGCCCTAGCGCCGCTTCGTTGCTAGGAGTGGTGTAGACGCGCACGGACTTGAAGTAGCCGACGTTCTGCAGCCGCTCCTCAGTGCCTTTAAGGCGGCGCAGATCAAACACCTCACCCGGCACCACCAGTGACTCATGGAGAATGACGCGCTGCTGGGTCTGGCAGTTGCCCGAGATGTGGACCATTCCGACGCGGAACACCTCGCCAGGCCGGATCGTGAAGACCACATCATAGATGTGCTCCTCCGGGCGCAAATGCAGCTCGTACTGGATCTCAGGCTCGATGTACCCCTTCGCGCCGTACAGGTTGGTCAGCCGCTCAGTCGATGCGTGCAGCGCCTCCGGAGAGAAGTGGTCCCCGGGGTGGGCCGCCACCTGTGCAATCACGATCTTTTCGGGGAGAATCAGGTCGCCCTGCACCACCACCTTGCCAAAGTGGAACACGGGTCCTTTGTCCACCGTGATGACCACGGCAATGCGGTCCTGATCGGGGATCTCTTCGGTGGTGACCGTGACCTGAGCGTCGGCGTACCCTTTGTCCTGCAGATAGCGCAGCACCTGCATCCGGTCGTGCTCAACCGCATCGGGCCGGTAGGTGCCCCACTCGGTGAGCCAGCTCACCAGGAAGTTGTACTCCTGTGTGACGAGCCGTTCGCACAGATCGGCCTCCTCGTCCTCAGTCAGCCCCTCAAACCGCACCTCTTGGATGCGGCCCACCTGACCCTCATCCACGGTGATCTCGATGTCCACCTGACCTGGCCCCGCCGGGACAATCCGGTAGTCCAGCTGCGCGTCGTAGAACCCGTCCTTGACGTAGAGGGCCTTGACCTTGTGAAACCCCTTCTGAAACGCCGCGCGGTCAAACAGCTCATGCGGCGTGACCTCCAGCTCCTTATTCAGCCGCTTCGCGGAGAGCCGCTCATTGCCCTTCCAGATAATCTCGTGGACGAGGGGTCGTGGCCAGACCCGCAGCGTCACATAGACCTGTCCGTCGCGGACCTCGATCTGCGGATCGATCCGCTCATACTGTTGCGAGAGCGACTTGAGGTCGCCGTCCAGCTGGTTCTGGTCAAACTGACCCCCAACATGCGTCTTGAGGCGCCCCTCAACGATGGTGGGCTTCTCGCCCTCAGCCGTGACAATCTCCACGCCCCCGACCGGCTTGCCCTGAGGCGAGGCCATCGGCTGTGCCGCGATCAGCGCGGGTACCAGCATGAACAGGGCAGCAAGAGATCGGTATTTGAGCTTCACTTAGAGGGTCGTCGATTTGGCCATCGATACTACGCCCACCCCCGCAACCTACGCAACAGTTAAAGCGGGGAGGAGAGGCCTCCAGTCCCCGCAACCTGTGTAGGAGGTGATGACGGCATCTCTGGCTCTGTGACCTGTGCAGGAGCTAAAAAGTGATAAGGGAGAAGAGAAAGGGCTAAGGGATAAAACGTTCGGCCTCCGGCCAGGAGGCTTCGCCCTGTGCCAGTGCCTGCAAATCGAGAGGCTGCGCAGGCGCTATCTCGTAGTAGCCTGCCGGGAGACGTTTTTGAGTGTGGCGGAGCTTCCTGGCCGGAGGCCGAACGTTTTATCCCTTAGCCCTTTCTCTTCTCCCTTATCACTTTTTAGAGGCCGTCGCTGGCCGACTTGACAGTCTCAAGCTTCTTGGCGGCCCGTTTGTTGCAGCAGAATCCGACGACAGCGGTACCACCGCCTACGATGACCAGGGTGAGCCAGGCGTTCCGGATTCTGGTCAATGCATCGGCATTGAGAATGTGCAGGGTGCTACCAGGTCGACTGCTGGTGGCTTTCCCGATCCGATAGTCAATCGGACCCGGGTCATACTGGTTGGGCTGTAGATAGTAGTCGCCTGTTATCATGTTCGAATGTTTATCCGGGCTGGCTGCGCTCGTGACATTGTCGGTGGTGGCTAGCGCAATGATACCGAATACAATCCCTAGAGCCGCTATCAGGACCAGGGCTCGGGTGATCCATTCACGCCGTTCGACCCATTTGAGATTGTCCTGCCGAACGTGCTCGCCCTGGCTGTTACCTGTATGTTTAACCGATTCAGCGCTCTCACGGATCTTGCTCAGCCGGCGCTGGTGCACACAGGCCCCAACTCCGATGAGCAGCCCTCCCAGGAGTGCGCCGACGCCGGGGCCCACGAGACTGGAGTGGAGAGCCCCGACAATGTGCTCCGCGCGGTAGTGGACGTTCCATTTATCTCTAAAGGCAACAAACCAGACATGCCGGTCTTGCCGCGGCGCCTTGCAGACTTCAGTGGCAATGAGCATCCCCACACCCACCATCAGGGCAATCAGCCCCAGGTAGTGCGCGATGTTGCCACTCCAGCGCATGTCCGCGCGCACTCTCGAATCCTCGACGCGGGTCGCCTCGGGCAGCACGTAGGGGCTGCTATCTGCGTCTGATGTTCTACGTGTTGTCATTGCTGATCCTGTTGTTTACGTTCATTCTAGCCCTCGTAGCGAGCGCAGCTTCTTGGCAAGTAGCGTATGGCCGCCAAATCCTACGACCGTAGCTCCCGCGCCGGCGATCAGGAGTGGCCAGGAGACGGCCTTAATCGTGGCCAACGTGGATGGGTTCAGAATGTGGATCGTCTTCAGCTGCTCGATGCCCTTGACGCCCTGGACATCGAAGGCGATGCCCGAGCGAAGAACTACTTCCGATGTGACGCCATAGGCTGTAGCAAAGGCCGCGAGGACCACCAGAAGGCGCGTCAGCAGCTCGTAACCAGTGAGTCGATTCGGGGAGGGTTGGGAGGCGCCCTGCAACTGGCTCGTGATGGCCGCCTCGCGCCGCTCAGCCCGCTGTTTCGCCTCATATTTGTAAATGAGGACCGCGCCTGCAACAAACAGTCCACTGGCGCCAAGGCCTGCAACAATGCCGGATGCTACGTGCAGCTTGTCCCAATCGGCACCCTTGAGCACATCAATGGTCGACTTGATGTGGTCAGCGAAGTAGTAGCGTCCCCCCGAGGAGTATCCATGCACTGGCTTGCAGAGCCCCTGGGCAACGGCAGCTGCCACGAGCGCGCCGACCCCAGCCATCAGGGCGATGAGCCCCAGGTAGTGTAGGTTCGCGCTCCCCCAGCGCAGGGGCTGACGCCAACGTGATTCGGAGGAGACGTGCGGTACTGTTGCTGAGCCACTCATGCCAGTCCCCGCAGCGTACGCAGCTTCTTGGCAAACAGCTTGTGGCCGCCAAATCCAACGACTGTTGCCCCTGCACCGGCGATGAGGAGCGGCCAGGAGACGGCCTTAACCGTGGCGCACATGGATGTGTTAAACGTGCGTAGGTCAATGCGCATGGGCATGGACCGGAACCAGCGGGACCCCGAGGTGAGGGCCAGTAACGTGGCGCCAGCGGCGATGGTAAGGGCTGCTAGGACAACCAACAAACGCGTCAGCAGCTCCCAGCGCGTGAGCTGATTAGTTGTTTTTTGAGAGGCGCCCTGCAATTGGCTCGTCGTGGCCGCCTCTCGCTCGCCGGCCTTCTGCTTCTCGCGTCGCATGCGCCAGATGGCCAAGCCGGCCCCACTCGCTGAAAAAACGCCGGCATCGACTAAGAGAACTCCACCGGCACCGCTCAGTCCGGACGCTTCGCTCATGCTGAGTGTATCCAGGGTCTTCGTGCTCTGGTCGCTGAAGTCAAACCCGTCCACTGTTGACTTGGAGAACCCCTGAGCGATAGCAGTGGCTACGAGCGCTCCGACTCCAGCCATCAGGGCGATGAGCCCCAGGTAGTGTAGGTTCGCGCTCCCCCAGCGCAGGGGCTGATGCCAACGTGATTCAGATGCAGTTCGAGATACTTCCATGGCAGCCTCTTTCTAGTTATTGTAATTTTATTACTATATATAATAAAAATCAATAATAAGATGCGGTTGTTTAGAAAGCGTTGCGGCCTGAGAGGGCTCGCGCCAGTGTGGTGCCGTCGACGTAGTCGAGGGCGCTGCCGAGGGGGATTCCAAAGGCCAGGCGGGTGAGGCGTAGAGGAAGGCCCTCTAGGGTGCGTTTGAGGAAGAGGGCGGTCGCGTCGCCCTCCAGGGTCGAGTCGAGGGCAATCACCACCTCTTCGGTCCGGTTCTGCTCGATGCGTCCTTTCAGCTGCTCAATCCGCAGCGTGTGGCTCCAGGAGCCGTCGAGGGGGGAGAGCAGGCCGCCTAGAACATGGTACATGCCGCGGTAGCTCCGGGTGGGCTCCAGAGTGTAGACATCGCGTGCGTGGGCCACTACACAGAGCAGGCGCTGATCTCGATGGGAGGGGTCGCAGAAGCGGCAGGCGGCATCCTCAGCCAGGCAGCCGCACTGCGTGCACGGCTGAAGCCGCTCCTTCAGTTGAGCCAGCGCATGGCCGAGCGCCTCAAGCTGCTCCTGGGGCCACTGCAGCAGCTCGAAGGCGAAGCGGGCGGCGCTTTTGCTGCCGACGCCGGGAAGCCCTCTCAGCAGCTGAATCAGAGCGTTGACAGGTCCTGGATATTGCATAGCACTTGAGCATGCCCGAGCTCCAATTCTCTCGCATTTGCAAAATGTATCGGCTCAACCGATAATAATTATCGGCAGAACCGATAATTGATCACGACCCACCCTATGTGCTTAAATGAGAAGATCTTAGGATCATAGATGGCGGCCATAAAACGACCTCGTGGGGATGATACTGGAGTGAGCACGCTGGCGCCCGGGCGTGCTGAGTCGTTTCCGAGTGCGCTGCTCCTTCAGGTTTTCGGGCTATTGGATCATGTGGACCAGGCTAGCAGCCGTGCGGTGTGCCGTCGATGGACCACGCTCTATGATCCCCGAGAACTAGGCTGGCCCCTCTTTCAAGAGGTGTGCGGGACTTATGGCCGGCGCTATCGCCTCTCCGTTGCCCCGACCCTCTTTGTGCGTCATGCCAACAACTGCTGGCGGGACCTCCATAAAGCCCACACGACATCTGGGGCGTTCGGCCTGATCAGACTCTGCGACCGTCTTCCAGGGCCCCCTGCACGTCTGGCGACCACCGATCGCCACTTCACCGTCATTGGGTGTACAGGCACTGAGGATCGAGGGGCCAGTGCTCCAGGTGCCACCGCTCCAGAGGCCGGCGCCCCAGGGACGAGTGCCGCAGGGGCCGGCGCTGCAGGTGCCAGCGCTGCGGGGGCGAGTGCCTCTTCAGGGACCGGCGCTCCAGGCGCGCGTGCTGGCGTGACCGTCCTCCATGTCATTGATGCCGCGAACAGGCTCCTCTGCGCGACGGCGTCCTCCAGGGGGGATGCCACCTGCATGGTTGGGGGAGGGGGTCAGCTCCTGCTGGGTCATGCCGACGGAGGGGCCGTGGTGCTCGCAACGGCCAGTCTTGAAGAGGTGCGGCGTTTGGCTGGTGCAGCCAGTCCGGTCTCGAGCGTGGGCATGAATGGCCAGTTCTATGTCAGAGGGTTGAGTGACGGTCGGGTCGAGCTGGTTGACCGTCAGGGGCAGGGGAGGGATCGCTGGTTGGCAATTCCCAACAACCCGACCACACGCGCGCCAGTCGGAGCCGCCCTCTCGATTCACCTGGATGGGACGGTGCTGGAGGTGGGCCACGCTGACGGCACGGTGGCGACCTGGTCGACCTCTGATAAGGCAACGGCACCCGTTCTGTTTGATGCAAGCCAGGAGTACGGACCGGTCAGCTGCATGGCAACCAATGGGCAGTCTGTTGTCCGAGTTTACAACATGACACGGCCCAATCCCCAGGGTTACCGGGTGGCAATGGTCTTCGAGAATTGCGATCGAGGCGACGTGGAGACGTGCTGGATCAAAGATGTCCACAGAGTGCACCAGATACGACTGTGCGGCAAGGTGGCTTGGGCCACATGCGAATCGTTTCATAGGTCCTCAGTACAGGTGTGGGATGTAACAAATCCTAGTGCACTGATGAGTGATGTGCTTACGACTCATGAAGTGGGTCGTGGGCCCTGCATGGGGGCCATTGACACAGGCGGGACCCGCCTGCTGCTAGGGATGGCTGAGCTGTTCGAAGTCCGCCATTGCATCGCCCCAGGAGACGACTGGCGGTCTCTGGTGGACGAGCTGGTGGAGGACCCCTTCTCAGCGAGCGTGCCTGTATCTACTGAGTTGATGCGGCGGATGCGCAATATGGCCGATTACAAAAGGGTCGAAGCGTGGCTGGTGGCCAACACTCCCCAGATGGCGGCAGCACTTGACAAGGCCCCAGCGTGCTTTTGGAGCGTCGCGATCGCGTGTCACCTGATCAGTTATGAGACGGCCCTCCATCGAAGCTGCTTTTTTGAGGCCCTTGCCATCCTGACAGGCGAGTCAAAGCCGGAGGTCGAGCGCCAATTTTTGGCCGTGAAGCCGGGTCTGCCGGTGATGGGGGCCCTTCTGGCGCTGCAGATAAGAAGGCTGGCAGGATTGGCGGGCGCGTTCAGCCGCGCGGAGCCTGGCACCCACCGGTTTAACTGCCTGATTCGCGAGTTGTCACTGACAGAGCGGCGTGCTGTGACAGAGAGCTTACGTCTCATATTACCTCCAGGTGCCGACCCGAATCAGGCCTTCTTGGGAACGATCCAGATTGACGCTAAATTGCGCGGTCAAGCTATTGAAAATTTAATAGAATCGTATGCTTTGGCTCGGTTAGCGTTATAAAAACTATTTAATATAAGTTCTCTTCAGGGCGCCTCTAAAATCCCTTTTTTGGTAGAATGGTGGGCCAAATTAGGAGATTTAAGTGAAGCGGGCACGGATCATTGGGTTGGGCTCCTATGTGCCTGAAAGGGTGCTGACCAACAGCGACTTAGAGAAGATGGTCGACACCTCCGATGCGTGGATTGTCACACGGACAGGAATCCGGGAGCGGCGAATTGCGGCCCCTGATGAGGCCACATCGGACATGGGATTTGCCGCGGCCCAACGGGCGTTAAAGGCGGCCGGTGTCGAGCCGGGCGATGTCGACCTGGTGCTGATTGCCACGCTGACCCCCGACTACACCACGCCCAATACCGCATCACTGATCCAGCATCGGCTGGAGGCCCATCGGGCCGCCGCCTTTTCAATTGAGGTGGCCTGTGTCGGCTTTATTGCTGCGCTATCGCTTGCCAAGGCCTATGTGGAGGCGGGAATCTACCGGCGGGTGCTGGTGATTGCCGCGGACAAGTTGTCGTCGGTGACCGACTACACCGATCGGGCCACCTGCGTCCTCTTTGGCGACGGTGCGGCTGCGGCTGTGGTGGCCGATGCGGGGGCTGGGCTGCTGATTCACCACGTCTGCCTCGGTAGTGACGGGGGACAGGCCAACCTTCTCATGGTCCCGGCTGGGGGTAGCCGCGAGCCGGCAAGCGAGAAGACGGTGCGCGAGAAGCGCCACTGCCTGGCCATGGAGGGCCAGGAGGTGTTCAAGCACGCCGTGCGCCGGATGGAGGGTGCAACGCACGAGTGCCTGGAGCGGACGGGCTGGAGCCAGAGTCAGATCGACTGGCTGATTCCGCACCAGGCCAATGACCGGATCCTGGAGGCCGTGAGCCGGCGGTTTGAGATTCCAGGCGACCGGATGGTGAATACGCTGCACAAATATGGCAACACCTCCTCCTCAGGTCTTGGGATTGCGCTGGATGAGCTGGTCAGTGAGGGGAAGGTGGCTCAAGGCCACCGCATTGTTCTGGTGGCATTCGGCGGCGGATTTACCTGGGGTGGGGCCACACTGGAGAGCGTCGAAGCGTGATCTCCTTTCTATTTCCCGGTCAGGGGACCCAGCGCGTCGGGATGGGGCGCGACTTTTTTGAGCAGTTTGGCCCAGCGCGTGAGCTGTTTGAAGAGGCCGATGAGCGGCTGGGGATGCACCTGAGCCGGATTGTCTTCGAGGGGCCCCAGGAGCTGCTGCGCGAGACCGTGAATTGCCAGCTGGGGATCTATGTGACCAGCTTGGCGATGGCGCGCGTGGTGCAGGCGCAGCTGCCTGAGCTGCGCCCCGCTGCGTTTGCCGGCCACAGTCTGGGCGAGTACACAGCGCTGACGGTCTCAGGGAGGCTGAGCCTCTCGGACGGCCTGGAGCTGGTGAAACAGCGCGGCCAGCTGATGCAGGAGGCGTGCCAGCGCCGCCCGGGGACGATGGTCGCCGTGGTTGGACTGTCGCTGGAGGAGCTGGAGAGGCGGTTGCAAGGGGAGCTGGGCGGTCAGGGGGAGCTGGGCGATCAGGGTCAGCTGGGTCGAGCTGTCTGGCTCGCCAATCTGAATGCGCCCGATCAGGTGATTCTGTCGGGGACTCCGGAAGGCGTAGCCGCAGCGGGGGAGGCGATTCGCGCGGCCGGAGGCGCCAAGGTGGTGGCGCTCGAGGTGGCCGGCGCATTCCACAGTCCACTCATGGCAGAAGCGGCTCAGGGGCTCGCGCGCCTCATCGAGGCGGTGGAACTCACTGAGCAGGCGCTGCCCATTGTGATGAACCGGACGGGGCATGCTGTTGTGAGCAGTGCTGCAGTGCGGCAGCAGATGGTGGAGCAGATGGGTGCTCCGGTCCAGTGGGTTGAGACGCTGCGCACACTGGGGTCGATGGGCACGCAGATCTGGCTGGAGATAGGGCCTGGAAGGGTCGTTTCGGGCCTATGCCGCCGCAATGGCGTTGTGGGCAAGTTGGCCAACGTGGAGAGGGTTGAGGACTTGGACAAGGTAGCGGAGTTAATATGTCAGGCAGGCTGAGCGGAAAGGTTGCTCTTGTCACCGGAGGCACCAGTGGCATCGGCAAGGCACTTGTAGAGGCGTTTGCCAGAGAGGGAGCGCGCGTTCACTTCTTTGGACGTAACGGCGAGGCAGGCCGTCAGATTGAAGATGAGGTGGAGCAGCAGTGTGGCAATCGGCCCCACTTCCATAGTGTGGATCTGTCGCACCCCACTCAGCTGCAGGAGGCTCTGGAACGGCTCCTGGTAGCCGAACCGGAGCTGGAGCTGATTGTCAATAATGCGGGGGTCACGCACGACAATCTGCTCATGCGGATGAAGGACAGCGAATGGCATGACGTCTTTAAGGTGAATCTGGACCCGCTCTTCTATATCTGCCGGGCCGTGGTGCGCCTTCTGATGAAGCGGCGGCGTGGAAAGATCATCAACGTGTCTTCGGTGGTCGGATTGACAGGAAATGCCGGCCAAGTGAATTATGCCGCGACCAAGGCGGGGGTAATTGGTTTTACTAAGGCTTTGGCCAAGGAGTTAGCCGGTCGCGGCATTTGCGTGAATTGCATTGCACCTGGCTTCATTGAGACCCCTATGACTGCGGCGCTAACCCCCCAACAGAGAGAGGCGATTTTGACGCAGATTCCGTTGGCGAGGATGGGGACACCTCAAGAGATCGCACGGGCCGCCCTCTTCTTGGCCAGTGAAGACGCCAATTTCATCACGGGCCAGGTGCTTGTGGTGGATGGCGGCATGGTGATGTAGATGAATAACGTAACTGTAAGGGAATGAGATGACAGTTGAGCAGGAAGTCGTTGATATTGTCGTCGAACAGCTGGGCGTCGACAGAGCTGATGTCAATGAGAGCAAGTCGTTCGTAGAAGATCTGAACGCCGATTCGTTGGACCTCACCGAGCTTATAATGACCTTTGAGGAGAAGTTCGGTTTTGAGATTTCGGAGCAGGACGCTCAGGAGCTCAAGACGGTGGGTGATGCCGTGAAGTACATTCAGGCCAAGACCAGCTCCGCCTCCTAAGTTGATCCGCCCCAGTTTCCATGTCGTGGTAGCTGGGGCGGCTTCGTTTCGCCAATAAATATTTACATCTTACCCTGCGCGGGTGTATGTCGGCGTTAGGGGGGCAGCGTGATTATTGGCGAAGCGGCAATCAATCTAAAGATTGTCCTCATACTGACGGTTGGCTTTGGTCTGGCCAGCATTTTGGGCTACATCTCCCACCGCATTCAGCTGTCGCCGACTCTCGGCTACCTGGTTGCGGGCTACCTCATTGGGCCCTACAGCCCCGGATTCGAGGCTGACCGAGAGATTTCCGAGCAGCTGGCCGAGATTGGCGTCATTCTGATGATGTTTGGTATCGGTCTGCACTTCAAGGTGCGTGACCTGCTGAGCGTACGACGCATCGCCATTCCGGGGGCGATTGGGCAGACGCTGGTCACGACGGCCATCGGGGCCACCCTGCTCTACAGCATTGGCTGGTCGATTGAGAGCGGGATTCTTTTTGGTCTGGCCATTGGAGTTGCCAGCACCGTCGTGTTGGCGCGCGTCCTGGCCCACTACCGGCTGCTCAACACGCGACAGGGCCACATTGCCGTGGGCTGGCTGATCGTCGAGGACATCATCACCGTGATTGCCCTGCTGATTCTGCCGGCACTGGCCGCCTCCTATCAGGGGATCCACGTCTCCATGGGAGAGATCTCCCTGGCCATTGGCATTGTCCTCCTCAAATTCATCGTCTTTGCCGTCCTGATGTTCACGGTGGGCCGTCGGCTGGTTAAGTATCTGCTCTCCAAGGTGGTGGCCACCGATTCGCACGAGCTGCTCACACTCACCATCCTGGCTCTTATCTTCGTGATCGCCACCGGCTCGGCCGTGCTCTTTGGCACCTCCATCATTCTCGGCGCCTTTGTCGCGGGCATGGTGATCGGTCAGACAGACGTGCGCCACGAGGTGTCGGCCAACGCCCGCCCGCTGCGCGACACCTTCATGGTGGTCTTCTTCCTCTCGATCGGCATGCTCTTTAATCCTGGAGCGATCCTCGAGCATCCGGGCCTCTTCATCGCCGTGCTGGCCATCATCCTCATTGCCAAGCCCCTGGCCGCCTTCCTCATCGCCTATGTCCTCAAGTACCCGTTTCAGATTGCCCTCACCGTTGCCGTTGCGCTGGCCCAGATCGGTGAGTTCTCCTTCGTCCTGGCCGAGCAGGCGATGACCTACGACCTGCTCCCCGTAGCCGGCTTTGACATCATCGTCGCCTGTGCCCTCGTCTCCATTGCCATCAATCCCCTCCTCTTCAAATTCCTGAAGATCTAAAGATATGGGCTTGTGCGGTGATAGTTAAACCTCACTTGCTAGTCTGTTTGGCTTAACAGCCGCCGCCCCGGCGTCGGCGGCGCCCCTGGCGCCATGGAGTGGGCTTCCGCCCATAGTTGAAGCCACCACCGCTCGCTACCCCACAATATTGTCTCCCTAACCGTGGGCTTCGCTGCGCTCGCCGGCACCGCAGGGCTGCCACAGGAAGTCGGTCGGCCGAGCCTCCATCGCCATCGACGCCGTTCCAGCGAAGAGCCGCTGCTCGGCCGAAGTTTGGCATCCCGCTCTTTGCGGCCTGCGCCGTCGCTCTACGGGTCGGTCGCAGGCCGCAAATATCGGGCGCCAAATCGCCCTCACAGCGGCTCTTCGCCTGCACCTGCGTCGCTATCGCGCCGTCCGGCGGGAGCCATCCGCGCGGGGAGAGCCGCCCCAGGCTGCCTGCGGCGGGCATCTGCCGCAACCCGCTCCTCGCGAATGGGGAACAGGCGCACCATTCGCTCGTCGCTGGCTGCGCCATCTGCCACGCCTCGTCGACGCCTGGAGCAACTCTCCCCGCGCGGATGGGCTCCCTCCCTCACGTTTCGCTGCAGTCGGGCCGGTGGAACCGGGCCCTGCGTGTGGGATTGGAGTCGCCGTAGAGCAACAGGCTGCCTGCGGCGGGCATCTGCCGCGCCCCGCTCCTCGCGAATGGGGAACCGGCGCGCCATTCGCTCGTCGCGGGCCACACCATCTGCTCCGCCTCGTCGACGCCTGTGGCTCTACGGCGACTCCAATCCCACACTTCCTTTGCTCATCGCGTTCCTGAGGCGCCCCCGGTGCTCTGTGGGGGCTGTCGCCCCCATTGGTCCGGCTGCGCCGAACCGGGGCGAGGCTCCGCGTAAATCGATGGCGGAGCCATCGCCCCAGTCTGCGCAGCAGACGTCTGGGGGCGACAGCCCCCACCGCGCGCGAGGAGGCGCCCCATGAATGGGATACGCCAAGGAGGGCCCTGTTGTGAAACAGGCCCGACTGCCAGCGGATCACGAGGGAGGCCACTGGATGACGGCGGATTTTGAGGAGATTTCCGATGGAAGGGCGATTTGGCGCCTCAGATTCGAGGCCTGCGACCGACCCGTAGAGCGACGACGCAGGCCGAGAAGATGAGGATGCCAAACCTCGGCCGAGCAGCGGAAATCTCCTCAAAATCCGCCGTCGGCAATTCAGGCGGCCGACCGGTTCGTGGGGATGCCCTCGAGCGCCGGCGAGCGCAGCGAAGCCCAGCTTTAGGGAGACAATGTTGAGAGTAGCGAGCGGTGGCGTCAATTATGGGCGGAAGCCCATACAATGGCGCCGGAGGCGCTGCCGCCTACAGGGAGGCAAGTTGCCTGGCCCGCTCGGCTCTATCGCACATCGCATTAAATCTATTTTGCATAAACTATTGTAAGTTGTTGATGGTGAGGTCATTGGATGCGGCGGCGGAAGAGCCAGCCGGCGGCCAGGAGGGTGCAGGGGGCGATGAGGGCCATGGGCCAGAGGTTGTCGAAGACCATCGGGGCGGGCATCGCCTTGAGGAAGAGCCCCTTGGAGATGACCAGCATGTAGCGCAGGGGAATGGCGTAGGTGATGGGCTGGAGCCAGCTGGGTATGTTTTCAATGGGGGTGGCAAAGCCGGACAGGAGGATCGAGGGGACCATGAAGATGAAGTTGCCCAGGAGGGCCTGCTGCTGTGTGGCGCAGAGTGAGGAGATGAAGAGACCATAGCCGCTAATGGCTGTTACGAAGACAAAGAGGCTGATGATGAGGAGGAGAAGGGAGCCGTTGAATGGCACGTCCAGGACGAAGACACCCATCGTGAACATAAAACAGGCCTCGAGGAGGCCGA